>Ga0172380_10002540_pt1 | contig 27588 bp, 14 predicted proteins | sample Leawe162metaG_FD_119747 | JGI IMG/M metagenome (GOLD analysis project Ga0172380, IMG submission 119747) | Leachate microbial communities from a municipal landfill in Southern Ontario, Canada - Leachate well 162 metaG | ecosystem: Engineered > Solid waste > Landfill > Unclassified | place... | reverse complement strand
GCTGTAATAAGTGCAATGCTTGATGCAGTAATGGGGGCTGCTGTTGATATCATTAAATCAGCGCAACGATCATTTGCTGCATCTACGTAAAATCATTGAGTTACGTCAACTCCGAAAGTTGAGTTGGAGACAATGGTATGAGTGAAAAAACTCCGAAGAATATCGCCTCCTCATAAAATCAAGTTCCAATTTCTCCGTATCAATCCAAAAACGTCACATCCCTGAAATAGGGGCGAGTGAAACAGCGTACAAAGAAGAAAAAATATAGTTTTTTCTTTCCGTTAGAATCATTCCATATTTAAGGGAGGGGAAGTGTTTCTTTGCTGCGACAATTTACCCTATTTACAAATTGAATATCTCAATTATAGGGAGTTGTTAGGATAAAATACATATAAAGCCAAACCCACTGGAAGGTGGGGACGGAAAACCACGGGGCTTAAATAGTCAGCCGGGTTGCCAAATTATGGTAGCCCGGTTTTTTTTGTGCATTAATTGGGGTGTTCAAGAACAATGTGATATTGATTTTGTTTTTGGCATGTCAACCATTGTGTCTTGTTTCCTGGCTATTCTATTGAGATCGAGTCATTGGGGAATGAAGCATGAAATGCAAAGAATATGATATTTTTACCCAATCAGATAAGGACGCTCGTTTCAGAATTCCATATTATATTTTCCCCCTGGTTTTTTGTTTGTTAGTGTTTCTTTTTATTACAGAAGAATCCTTTGCCTATAAAGATTGCAATGAAATTTTGCACTCTGGCGCCAGCACCGGCGATGGAATTTACACGATTGATCCTGATGGTCCTGAAGGACAAGATCCAATTGATGTAGAATGCCTCATGTCCCTTGATGATGGCGGCTGGACAAAGTTAACAGATGTTGTTGCAAATACTTTCATTAACTCAGATGAAACAAGTGCGCGCGAATATTTATTTGAAAAAGGTGGCAAGTGGTACCGTACACCGCTTTCATCGCTTGTATGGGACTGGGATAGCCCCAAACTTCTCATTGGTACATACTTCTATTCTGGAGGAGGCAGTTTTTATTGCGGCAGCAGTAGTGAGCTTCCCCGTTATTATGGTGTTAGTTGCAGTAATGGCGGAGGTTATCAGTGGAAGGCTCTCATTTATTACACAACCGGAAAAGATGCTGCAAATGCCCTGATGCAGCTTTGCCAGGATCGGCCAGGGATATTTGGTTACGCCTGTCAAACAGGTGTGACTGTTTATATAAGAAATACATTTACAACCGCAACACTTCTCCCCAACCCAACCGGTTTGTCGGTCGAACCTTTCAGCGGTTACGTGAAACTTTCATGGAATGCTGTTACGCCGGTTGAACTGGTCAAACAGTATGCCATTTATGCCTCAACTGCTGATTTCACCAGCGTTGAAGGCATGACACCACGTCTGCTCGTTGCCGGAGATGTTACCGCCGCCGGGCTGGCAGGCCTCACCAACGGGACAACCTATTTCTTTGCAGTAACTGCCGTCAATCTCTCCGGCAACGACCGGAAGGAGGTTGTTACCGTGTCAGCAACCCCGGTTGATGATATTACCGGTCCTGATATAAGTGGTGTGAGCTTCAATGGCGTCCCGCTTTCAGACGGTGCAGTTTTAACCAGACCCGGGCTGATAACTCTAACCGCCACTGATCCTGCCGGTGTCAGCCGGGTGGAGTTTCTCGCGGATGGCCAGAAATTTGCCACTGATCTGAATGGCACAAGCCAGTATTCGACCTTCTGGCAGATTGATGATATTACGGACGGCCCTCATTTCCTGGAAATTATCGCCTATGATACCTTTGGCGGGTTCACTAAAGTTTCATGCAACGTTTCGGTGGCGCTGGCCCCCCCTGTTGCTCCGCAGATCACCCAACCGACTGACGGCCTTGTCACCAGCCAAACCCAGATCACGGTTGCCGGGACAGCGACGGAAGGCGATGAAGTTATCGTATACCGCAACGGTTCTCCGTTCGGCAATCCCATAGCCCTACCCGACAATGGAGCCTTTTCCATTATCATGACCCTGGTGGAGGGAAATAATTTCATTCAGGCGGCGGCCGTAAACCGGGCCGGAACAGGACCTCTCTGCCCGGCTGTCCATGTGACCCTTGACAGTAATATCCCGCCAACTCCCAGCGGCTTTATTGCTGAAGCCAAATCAGAGGGTCAGGTGCTCCTCCGCTGGAATGCCGTGGTTGACGCCACCATCACCGGCTACGATCTGTATCGCGCCACCCAGTCATTTACAGCAATTGATCAGGCTGAAAAAATCAATAGCCAGCTTCTTACCGGGACTTCCTATATTGATTTGCCCCCGGCTGACGGCCTTTATTACTATCGGGTGGTATCGGTAAACAGTCAGGGCATTGCCAGTGCACCGTCCCAGGAGGCTTCCGCCCAGGCTGATGGTACCCCGCCCCGGGCGGTTTCCATAGAATATACCCCTTCTGGGAACTTCGATGCTGCAAGCGGGCGCATCGCTCCCGGCAAGGTAGATGTTCTTATTACCGTTAATGAACGATTACTGACCATTCCATTTTTAAGCATTGCCCCTGATGGCGGTGTACCCATGTCGGTTTCCCTGTCTCTGGTCAATGACACCCAATATCAGGGAAGTTTCGAGATCACGGAAAGCACACCCAGCGGCACATCCTATGCCGTTTTCTCAGCCCGAGACCTGGTGGGCAACCGCGGTACGGAGATTGATTCTGGTCAGACCATTCTGATTGATTCGTCCGGGCCAAAGGTGATTGCCATTGCGACTGATCCCCAGGATCCTATCCGCAACAGCGAGACTGAGCCGGTTGCGGTGCAGGTTGCCATTGAGTTGGACGAGGCCGTGCCTGAAGGCATGGTGCCTGAATTGTCCTATCGGCTTTCAGGTCATCCTTCGCAGGTGCTGCCGGTGTCCGGCCTGACCCGTCTTGCCGGGGAGAACTGGCAAGGGTCCTTCACCCTGCCGGCCGATGCCGGCTTGACCGAGGTGGAAACGCTCTCCTTTATTTTCCGGGCAGTCGATGACCTGGGCAATATCAGCACCACCATTGCGGCAAACAACCTCTTTCAGGTTTACCAGGGAGATTTGCCGCCGCTGGCCATACCCGCCGGCCTCACGGCAAAGGCCCTGCCCGGTGGTTTTGTCCGTCTGAACTGGGAAGCCGTCGAGGAGGCTGCGGATTATCAGCTTTACCGGCAGGGGCCGGATGGCGATGTGCTGTCTCAGCATGTTCGTACGGGCGGCGCTGTGGAGTTTGTCGATGATACTCCTGAAGACGGACTCTATCTCTATGCGGTGGCCAGTGTCCGCAGCGCCAATGGAGAGGAGGCCGTAAGCGGGCAGAGTAGTGCGGTGGAGGTTAAGGCTGACTCCATTGCTCCTGAAGCGCCGGATAATCTCGAACTGCAATTGGTCAGTGCCGGCATCCAGGCAACCTGGACGCCTCCCGCCGGTGAAACCAGCCTTACCTTTGCCTTGTACCGTTCTTCCGCAGAGATTTCCGGGACCTCCGGTCTTACGCCTGTGGTGAGCGATATAACCACGCCAGACGCCCTCGATCCTGCGCCTTCTGAAAACGAACACTACTATGCTGTGACTGCCTTTGATGCGGCAGGCAACGAATCATTGCCATCGGCTTCAGTCTTTATCGATTTTGATCTCCTGCCGGTGGCCACCCTGACTGTGGTCAGACAGGATGATGACCTGCCGGTTGTCAGCTGGACCCATAATAATGGGACCGTTTCCGGTTTTAACTTCTATCTCGACCGAAATGATGATTTTGAGTTGCTCGAAGAAATTCCGGCAACGGAAACAAGTTACATTGATACCGGCTTTAGCGGTGATGAGCGCAGATATGCCGTTGCCGCGGTGGACAGTGAAGGGGTAGAGAGTCTGCGGCGCATGGTTGCCCTGCCCATGCTCGATGCCGTCCTGATGAGTACGGAACCCCTGCAGCGCGGGCTGATGAATATCCTGGAGTACGCGGTCACCAATCATGCCAGCTCTTCAGGTGATACGGATGCCGGCGTTCAGGGAATCAGGTTGAAGGTAACGGTTGATGGCCATGAGCATCTGTCTCCTGAATTCAGCCTTGCTCCTGGCGAATCAAAAAACATCCCTCTGGTTGTCGGAGGATACGATGATCTGCCGGATCTGAGTCCGCTCACCTCAACCCTTGAAATAACCCAGGAGACTGGCGAAAAGGCCATGATCATCCGCAGCGGTGAGATCAAAGTGATTAATGGCTCGCTGGTGGCAGGAATTTTGACCGAAGGATTTACCCGCGGTGTGAGCGGGACGATCAGATTTACCCTGGAGAACACCGGCGACGCCGATATAGAGATCATCACGGCAACCGGATATGGGGGCAGTCCCTCCAACGAAATCAGCTTCAAACTCCTTGATTCCGATGAAAACGTCCTGGCAACGGCGCCATTCAAACAGGTGCTCGGCGAAGGCGTGTTCAATCTTGCCGACGGCGTGACAGTCGCCCGCATCGCCCCAGGCGCCATTTTCACCTCGGACCCTGTCACCATCCCTGTTCCACTTGCCGCACCGGACAATGTTACCGTACGAATGGATATCGCAAATATCCATTATAACGTGGGAAAAGAAGACCATATCAGTCTGCAGGGAATCAGCTCCAGGCAGCAGGTGGTTTTGAAAGATGTCTCCTATTCCGGCGCCATCACCAGCATAACCCCTGAGCATTCAGCCGGGGATGAGCCCATCATCATTCTTGGCCGGGCCATTGCCAAGGCCGATGGCATGCCGTTGCCTTATGTGCCGCTCAAACTCATCATTCGCGTGCTGGGCTTTGAACGTCTTTATGATATTTACACCGACAGCGAGGGGGCATTCTCCTTCAGCTTTGTCCCACTGCCTTATGAGTCAGGTTACTATACGGTCTCCTGCATTCATCCGGACCTTTTTGAGCGACCGATTCAAGGGGAGTTTACCATCGGCCGGGTTATCGTGTCTCCTACCCAGGTTACTCTGAAAATCCCGCGCAACTATGATCAGGTGATCCCTGTCAAGGCAACAGCCGGTCCCGGCACCGCTGCCACCAATGTCCATCTGGAGTACAATGCCGCTGACCAGCCGCTCGGATCCTTGCCTGCGGGGATTCATCTCACCCTTGCTGATGCTGTCTCCCTGGTTGCCGGGCAGACGGCGGAGCTGCCAATCACGGTGCTGGGCGACGCGGAAGCTGCAGCCTCAGGCACCTTTGTCGTTGCGGTCAAAAGCGATGAAACCGGTGCCGATCCCCTGGCATTGGTGCAGGTGGATTATGAACTCTATGATGCGGCCACGGCCCAGCCTTCGTTGGCTGTCAGCCCCTCATCTATCGAAACCGGCGTGACCCGCGGCAGCAGCGTGACCGAGACATTCACCGTGGAAAACAAAGGTCTTGCAGAAGCCCGGAATGTCAACCTGAAGCTTCTCATGCCGGACGGCAGCCCCGCTCCTGCCTGGATATTCCTGAGTTCGCCGGACTCCCTTGGCAATATGGCGGTGGGCGATAAGCAGATGGTGAATATCGTGGCCGCGCCATCAAGCACAGTGGCTGAGGCCATCCACCAGTTCAAGCTCCAAGTAGCCGCCGACAATCATCCGACCATCGAACGGGGAATATTCGTCACGGTTACCACCTCGGATATGGGTAATGTTCTTTTCCATGTCTCGGACATCTATACCGCCACACTGGATGAAAACGGCACCCCCATTCCCGGCGTAGCCGGCGCCAAAATCAAGGTCCAGAACCAGCAGGTTTTAAGCATAGAGCAGACTCTCTACACTGATAATACCGGTGAGGCGCTCTTTTCCGATCTTCCGGCCGGGCTCTATGCCTTCAGGGCCAGTGCCGCTGATCATAAGGACCAGGTGGGCTATTTCTGGATCAAGCCCGGACTTACCATAAGCCGGGAGGTGTTCCTGGATAATGAGTTGATCACCGTGGAATGGTCTGTAACGGAAATAACCATTGAGGACCGTTACGAAATAACCTTGACCGCCACCTATGAGACCGATGTTCCCGCTGCAGTGGTTGTTGTTGAACCCATGTCGGTGAATCTGCCGGATATGCAGCCTGGTGATGTTTATTATGGCGAATTTACCCTGACGAATTATGGGCTGATCCGGGCGGATAATCTGCAGGTAACTCCGCCCGCTTTGAGCCGTTATTTCAGGTTCGAGCTCATGAATGGCCTGCCCGATTCATTGGGTTCAAAAGAACGTGTCACTGCAGCTTACAGGGTGACTGGCCTTGCTCCACTTGATGAGCTGACAGACGGCAGCAGCGATGGTGGCGCATCGGAATGCACAACGGAAACAATGTGTACTTTTGTCGGATATGATTTTGAATGCGCAAACAACGTTGTCCGCCATAGCGAGGTGAATCATTGTGTCATATCCTTCCTTGGTGAATGTGATCCGGCCGAGAATGATCCGCCAACATTTACCGTGCCTCCTCCACCTTCAACAGGAAGTGATACTTCAGTAATAACTGTCGATGCTACAACTCCAACTGTTGTTGGTGATGGCGGAGGCAGCGGGACTGTATATTCTCCAATAGATAGTTCAATCGGTATCTGTCCGCCAAACTGTCCAGGCGAATGCTGCGGTGATCCTGGTAGCGGTAACGGCACGGGAAGCGGAGATTCAATTAATCCTGCCTGCAATGACTGTTGATTAATTCCGAGGTTGTAGATTTGCTTTCGTACCCATCTGTGAGGAATGAATAATGGGCCTGAATCATAACCGCACTATTTGCTCACTGATTTTTTTCTTTTTATTGTCAGCAGTCCAGGTTGCCTATGGGGATGTGCTGATGACAAGCGGCCAATATCATGAAACCACCGAGGACATGCGGGTCAAGGTGCTTGGTGGGTATGTGACACTGGAGCGGACCTGGTACGAAGGGCAGTGGCATTTGAACCGTGCCTGGAATCCCCTCAAGTTCCACCCGGATGTTCTTGATGGCAGCGTAAAGAGCATAGAAAGAAATTTCAAAATTTATGAAAAGGCAGATCTTTCCAGCGACATTTTCATTTTTGGCAGACGGAAAACTCTTTCTCCCATACCAACAGGTTATCGGTGGCAGGACCGGGAAGGCAACTGGATCGAATACAATGCCACAGGTCAAATGACATCCTATGGTGACCGGAATAACATCAAGGTGTCAATACAGTATGACAGTGAAGGAAAACGCACCGGTGTATTCGATCATTCCGGCAATCAGGTTTTCTGGTATGAATACGACGCCGAGGGCCGGGTAACAGCTGTACATGATGCAACAGACCGGCGTGTGGAGTATGTCTACTCGTCCGGAATGCTTACCCAGGTGAAGGATGTTCGCGGCTATGTGTGGGAATACCGGTATGACTCCAGTGGGCGATTGACCGGTAAGACCGACCCTGAAGGCAGGCATACGACAATCACCTACAGCAGTACCGGCATGGTAACCGGTTTTTTTGACCACAACGGTAATGGACTGACCTATAAATATGCTGATTATCCTGACCAGAAACTCTTTTACGTCCAGATAAAGACAACCCGCGGCAGGATCGATGAATACTGGTATAACCGGGATGGCCGTCTGGTTCGCCATGATCTGAACGGCAGGTGTATCAGGACACTCACCTTTGACGGGGATAATCAGATTAAAACCGACGCCCTCGGCAATAAGACCACAACCGCATTCGATTCTTTTGATAATCCAACCAGAATCATCTATCCGGACGGTTCAGAAGTAAAAATGGAATATAATCCCATCTTTTCGGGAATGACCCGTCATGTCAATGAAAACGGCGTGGAGACAAGATACGAATACGACGCCAAAGGGAACCTGCTCAAAATGATCGAGGCTGCGGGCACCACCGTCCAAAGGGCAACGGAATACCAGTACGATCAATACGGCCGACGCACCCTTGCAAGACGTGTTGCCGACGCGGTGACCCCGGAAGCACTGACGAGATATACTTACGACGACCAGGGAAATATCCTCACCGAAACAGATCCCGAGGGCAACATCAACGAATATACTCACGACATCATGGGGAACATTCTGACTTATAAAGATCCCCGCCAGAAAGTCTGGACTTCTACCTACGACAATGCCGGAAACCTATTGAGCAAAAGTTCGCCGTTGCCAGGCCAGACAACGAATTACCAGTATGATAAGGTTGGTAATCGCGTTAAAGAAATAAATGCTGACAGCAAAGAAACAATCTTTGTCTTTGATGTGCGTGACCGTTTGGCAGAACGTCTTGATCCCTTGGGTGGCTCGTACAAATACTTTTACGACAATGACGGCAACCTTATCCGGCAGGAAGATGAAGAAGGAAAAAACACCAGATTCGAATATGACCTCGACGGCAGGCTAACAAAGACTATTGACGGAAATGGCAATGAAATCAGACAGGAATATGACGATGGGTGCTCATCCTGCGGATCAAGCCTGCCCAGCCGGATTATTTATCCAACCTACTCAGAGGAATTAACCTATGACACCCGCTATCATCTCACGGAAAAAGCGGCTGTTCTCTCAGATAATTCCCGTTTGACTACATCCTACAGCTACGACCTGGCTGGGGATAGGGTTACAGAAACAGACCGCAAAGGCCGCACAACCAAGTACGAATACGATGCATTGAATAGGCTGGTCAAAACCATCCGCCCCACCGACAATATTATATCCTACACATACGACAGCCGGGATAACCTCTTATCACTGACAGACCCGAACACTCATACCTATCATTTTGCCTACGACCGGAACAATCATCAAACCGGGGAAGTCTGGCCACTTGGTGAGATAACTCAATTTGTCTATGACCAGGCAGGAAATCTGACAGAAAAGATCGATGCCAAGAACCAGAAAGCCGAGCATGTATATGACGATGCCAATCGCCTTACCGGTCTTCGGTATTATAATACCGCTGCTGATCAAGTTCCTGTCAAGACTGTTAATTTTACCTATGATGTACTTAATAGCCTGACAGGTTACAACGATGGTATAACCGCGGCAACATACGACTATGATGATCTAAAGCAGAAAACCCATGAAACCGTGAATTATGGGCCTTTTAGCTTAAGCTACAGCTACGGTTATTATCGTAACGGATTGAAGAAGTCGTACACCGGTCCCGACGCTTTGACGTACGAATATGAATACGATGCTGCAGGCAATATTACAGCAGTTAAATTCCCAGACAACAGTGCCATATCATTTGCTGCCTATAACTGGAATCGCCCTACCAGAATTCTTTACCCCGGAGGAACGGTGCGAGAATTAGGATATGACGATCTCATGCAGACCCAAAGCATTGTGGCCAGAGACCCTTCCGGCAACACTCTGATGGACTTTCAGTACACCTATGACCCTGCGGGTAACATTGCATCACGAACTACCCAGGATGGCCCATATAACTATTCCTACGATGACCTTGATCAACTCACCGGGGTAATAAATACCCCAACAGGCAACGATGAATCCTATTCCTATGATCCGGCCGGAAACCGGCTTGGAGACCATAATGTTCCTCCGGTCTGGGAATATAATGATAACAATCAACTTCTCACAAGTGGCGATTCATCTTATCAATATGATGCCAACGGCAGCCTGATTCACGAGACTGAAAATAGCCTGATGACGACCTTTACTTATAATCTTGAAAACCGGTTGAGTAAAATTGAAGATAACGCTGGTACGGAGATTGGTGAATATTATTATGATCCATTTGGCAGAAGGTTGTGGAAAGATGCCGGGGGAAGTCGAATTTACTTTATGTATTCCGATGAAGGGTTGGTAGGAGAATACGACTCAACAGGGACAGAAATTAAATCGTATTCATACTTGCCTGATTCGACGTGGACAACTGATCCCCTGTTTCTCAAAGAAGCGGCTAGTTATTATTTCTATCAAAATGATCATCTCGGCACATCGCAAAAGCTAACGAGCCAACTCGGATCAATTGTTTGGGAAGCCACTCATGAAGGGTTTGGGCAGGCTATCATTGGTGTGGCTATCACAGATAACAATCTTAGGTTTCCAGGTCAATACTTTGATGTAGAAAGTGGCAATCATTATAATTGGTACAGATTTTATTCCCCAGAGGAAGGTAGATATTTTGCCGTAGATCCACTCAGTATAGAAGGTGGATTTAACAAATATTTATTCGTCTTTAATAATCCACTCAATAATTTCGACGAATGGGGTCTTAAAACGAAATCAGCAATTTGTGATTGTGAAGACTCCGTTATTTGTGATGAAGCGAAAAAAAGAGATTTTCATATAAAACAAGATGGGAATCCTGGTGGGGGAGGCGTAGTGTGTTGTAACGGAAGAAAAATATCTTGCGATTGGAATCCAGATATGAATTTATTTTCAAAAGAAGCGGACGATTTAATTAGGAAATGCATAATAACTCATGAAGATAGTCATAAACCTCAAGTAAAATGCGAAGATTCTGTTGGATTGACAAGGTCCTATTCTATAAATCCAAATGCAGCAGATTCCAATGAGATGTTTGCTTATCGGAAAACAATAGCTTGTTTATGGGAACAGAAGCGGAAATGCACATCTGATCTTTGCAAAAAAGACTTAGAAGATGCCATAAAATATTATATGACAGTATTCGGTAAATACAGAAATAATAAGAAAATTAATCATATAAAATGTAGTCAATAAGAGAAGGAAAAATTGAAAAAGATAGCGTCCATAAAATATAATTTTCTCTCAAAAAAGGAAACATAATAAAGAAGAATGTCTTCTTATAGTTTGCATATGAGATGATGAGGTTTCATTGCGTGTAACATTAGATCAAATGGTGGCCCAAGAGATTAATGGACACGGAAACTGCTGTTTAGTTTGCAAGAAAAAAACTCTTTTTAGTTCATCAAGACATGAACAAGACATGCAATCGATTCAAAAACAAACATTAAGCCATCAAACCATTGCGAAAGGGTTTTGCGGGAATACAAGTTTATTGCTCATGTTCGTTATACTTTTAAATTATCAGAATATGGCCATGGCATTCACCAGAGGCTCAAGAACAGTGCAGTATGGATTAATTATAAAAAACCAGACAAATAGGGTGTTGGATGATGTGAATGTATGGGCGTGTGCGCCGGCAATGCAGAGTTCCGGGTTTCATTGTTGCGAGGAGCTGGAGGCATTGCCGCCCTTTGAAAAAATAATTGATGCGATCGGCAATCAGGTGATGTTGTTTCACATCGATCAACTGCCTCCCTATGGGAGCAAGGTTGTTCAGATAAGGGCGGAATTATCCGATTCTAATAACTCAGCATCAATGGATAAACCGGAGTTATTTCTAAAAAAGGAACCGTTCATTGAATCGGATCATCCGGATATTCTCGGAAAAGCAATCAATCTCAAGGGTGATACCCCCCTTGAAACCGCCGAAAATATCTATAAATGGGTATCCGAAAACATCCAATATTCCGGATACACCCAAAAGGCACGCGGAGCCTTATATGCCCTCAACAACAAAAAAGGCGACTGCACCGAGTTCATGTATCTGTTTATTGCCCTGTCCCGGGCAAACAATATCCCGGCCCGTGGGATCGGCGGCTATGTGGTGCATGGTGATGCAGTATTAAATCCCAGTCAGTATCATAACTGGGCTGAATTTTATGCGAATGGAAAGTGGCACATTGCCGATCCGCAGCGCAAACAATTCATGCAGACTGATGCTGACTATATTGCCATGCAGATCCTCTCGGATGATGAAAATTCATTCGGCAGTAAAGGGAAACGTTTCTGGCATTCCCATGAAAAGGAGATCAGTGTCAGAATGGAATCCGGCAGCCCGAAAAGTCGGGCCGGTTATTCTGATTTCAGCAGAGTGAAGGAAAAGCCCTGTTCAAGCTGTCCGGATTGATTTTGTGTACATACCAAAGAGTCTCTTTTCAAGAGTGAAAGAAGAAAAGGGAGGGGAATTATCATGACCATGCAGCAAAGAATCTGTAACCTGTGTTTTGTTACGGTATGTTTCTCTCTTCTCTTTGTTTCTCTTATCTGCTTTCCAGTGATCGCCCAGGCCGAAGATTCGGTCTGCGCCAGGGTCAGGATAGAAATCAGTCAGGAACTGACCCTGGAGCGCCAGGCCTTTGATGCAATGATGCGCATCAATAACGGTCTTGACACCTTATCCATTGATAACGTCAATGTCGACGTCACCTTTGCTGATGAAGACGGCAATCCGGTGCTTGCCACCTCCGATCCGGATAATACCAGCGCCCTTTTTTATATCCGCATCGATTCCATGGAGGGGATCAGCGATGTCTCGGGCAGCGGTACCGTTGCACCGAATACCACCGCGGAAATCCACTGGCTGATTGTGCCGGCGCCCGGGGCGGCAGGACCTCTCCCTTCCGGCACGCTCTATTTTATCGGGGCAACTCTGACGTATAGCCTGGGTGGGGAAGAAAATATCATGGAGGTCGCGCCGGATTATATCTACGTCAAACCATTGCCGCTTCTGACCCTGGACTATTTTCTGACAAAGGAAATATATGCCGATGACGCCTTCACACCGGAGATCGAGCCCCCGGAACCTTTTACCCTGGGACTGCGGGTCATCAATAACGGACAAGGGGTGGCCGACAATGTGCAGATTGATTCTGCCCAGCCGCGAATTGTCGATAACGAGCAGGGGCTTCCCATCGGTTTCAAGATTCTCGGAAGCTCTGTCAACGATGCCCCGGATATTGCATCGCTTCTTGTCAGTCTGGGCGATATAGAGCCAGAGGAGGCCACTGTTGCCCGCTGGACAATGACCACCTCTCTGTCAGGGGAGTTTGTCGATTTTACGGCAACCTTTTCCCATGCTGATGAGTTGGGCGGGGAGTTGACCTCGATCCTGGATGCCACCAATGCACATTTACTGGTGCATGATGTGCTCGTTGATTTATCCGGACGGGATGCGATACGTGATTTTCTGGCCAAAGATGGGGATATCCTGCGATTGTATGAATCAAATGGGATTGACACCGTTGTTACTGATCAGACAGCTTTAACCAGTTCGATTTCCAATGATACTTATATTGAGGTGAACATGCCTTCTTCCACTGGGTTTATCTATACCCGGCAAACCGACCCATTTGAGGGCAACAAGGTTGTCGCTGAGGTGATTCGATCGGACGGTAAGCACCTATCCTCTGAGAATGTGTGGTTTTCCAAAAGTCGTGCAGAGGATAACAGCTGGCAATATTACCTGAATATTTTTGATGTCAATACAACCGGTATCTACCTGATCGATGTTGCCGACCCTGCTCCCGGACCGCAAGCTCCAGTGCTGCAATTTATTCCTGATCGCACTGGCGTTGAAGGTATGTTGTTGTCTTTCGTCGTTCAGGCAAGTGATCCGGACGGAACGATGTCTTCCCTTTTAACCAGTCCCCTTCCTGCATCCGCAACATTTACCGATAACAAGAACGGTTCTGGAGTATTTTCCTGGACGCCTGCTATTGGCCAGCGTGGGCAATACTCCATTCTCTTTACGGCTTCGGACGGCTATCTGACTGACTCGCAATATGTACTTCTCACTATCAATTCTGTAGACGACCGTGATGGTGATGGACTGTTGAATGATCTTGAAGATACAACCTGTACAAATCCGGATAATCCAGACACAGATAATGATGGTTTCAATGACGGCGTTGAAGATGCCAACCATAATGGTACCGTTGATCCTGGAGAAACTGACCCATGTGACCCGGATTATTACCCTGTTGCCATGGCTGGCCATGACCGCAATGCCATTGTCACCGGAGTTGTATTCATGGATGGCACCGACAGCTATGATCCGGATGGTCAATTGATCGATTATCTGTGGACATTTATATCTGTTCCCAGCGGCAGCACGGTTACTGACAGCTCCCTTTCAGATCAACAGAGTCCCAATCCAGCTTTTATTCCTGATGTGGCTGGGGAGTATGTCCTGGAGATTGAGGTGACTGACGGGGTATTATCTGCTTCAGCCGATGTAACCGTAAATGTGTCTCCTGCAAATGTGGCACCCAATGCCGATGCCGGACCCGATCAAAACGCTATAACAGGAGTCTCTGTTAAACTTAATGGTAATAACAGTTATGATCCGGATAATGGCCCTGACCTCTTGTCCTATCTATGGAGTTTTAAATTTGTACCGACGTTCAGCCTGCTGACTGATAATGATATTACAGGGCGCGATCAACCAATCGCGGGCTTTGTGCCCGACTCTATCGGTGAGTACGAGCTGCGGCTTACAGTAAACGATCGAGAGTCAAGTGATTCGGATACTCTTCACGTACTTGCCGACAATCTGGATATAGCGCCGAATGCCAATGCAGGCGATGATCTGAGGTTAAATCTTGGTGAAACTGCTGTTATTGATGGACATGGCAGTAATGACCCAGATAATGAGCCCAACCCACTCTCTTTTAATTGGCAGCTTGTCAGCCGGCCAGTTGGCAGCGCAATTAGTGGAATGGATATTGAAAAGGGTGACACTGCTGCTCCGACATTTCTCCCTGATTTTCTTGGCACCTATGTCTTAAGAATAACCGTTACCGACGGTGCGCATGAGGATTCTGATAACGTTGCAGTGAGAGTTCATTCCTCGGCCGATCGTGATGGGGATGGTGATGTGGATGGACTGGATCTTTTAGATATTGCGACCACAAACCCGGATTGGTTTGAACTTTATGATTTTGCTGCGCAATTTGGGAAAAAATTTTAAGACGTAATGCGACGGGATTGCGCTGATTCAACATGAGGAACAAGTTATTTAAGATGCGACAGGAACGGTCAGTATAGTCTCCAACCCTTTCCGAATGAATATATGGCAGGTTAAAATCTTCCTTGAACCGATTGTGGAATCCATTCGGTCAGTAAGGCAACGCCTTCCAGTTGGACAGCCCCCGGTCCTTGGAAATAATGATAAAACGTAGTGCACTTGCAAGTGAATTCATCATGCATGATGCACAATCTGAGACAAGAGAGTTGCTGTTTTTGTGATGATCATCTTCAATCGAATAAAGAGCCGTTTCCCAATGTTCAGGCATGCTCCCCCCTAGAAAGGGATTTCTTACCCGTTTACCCTTCATTTTCGACTTGTTGAAGGAACCGGGAGTTTCCACACAAAAGATGCTTTTGCACTGTTGGCTTCAACCGGTAGCCATTTCCCCAGCCAGTCTTTCAACATGATTGTCTCGTAATATATTTCACCAGCAACCTGTCGCTTTCCGTGCGGTACTTTCAGAATAATTAACGCATGTTTGGTTCCGGGAGAAACTCCGCCACTTCCTGTCCCTGAATAAATCCAGAAAAAGGCGTGCTCACCTTCTCCGAAGGCGCTAATTTCTGGCCGAAGCCGGGTAAATTTCACGGTGGTGCTATAGGAACCTACCTTTAAGCCAACATCTTTGAATTTTCCTTCCGGTGCGATCCCGATAGCCTTTTCAATTTCTTCTTTGGTTTTAATATCTTTTGGATACAGATCAAAAGCCGTTGCGGATTCATCCTTAAGTGAGACATGAAATGTGACTTTTTGGTAATACCTGTTTTTAGGCGTTGGATTAATGGTGAAAGGAAAACGGATGAAATACAGATCCCACTGCTCACGGTCGGTGGCCAAGGGCCACGCCAGCGGTGTCTCCGCATCAGGATCGAGGTAATTTATATAATAATCCTTGTAAGTTATTTTCCCTTCCTTCAACAATACCGGAGAGGTGTTTACGCCACTAAGTGGCCGGTCTTCGCTGAATAAATCCAAGGTTTTGACTGTGCCGTCCGAATCGGAGGCAACTATAGGCGCCTCATCAAGAATAATCTCCTCTGCTGAACACATTTGCGTCTCCCCCAATAATCCGCTTAATATGATCAATTGCAATAAACAGCCTGATACAAAAAACGTAACTGATATTAGCCGGTTCAGACCTTTCATTATTTCCACTCCCCATATAATTGAAAACCCGCCCAGGTTTCCGGTTGCTCAGGATAATATTCCAAAAAATTCAGCTGAGTCATTCTGAGCGCATTGGCTTTATCCATCCCTTCTTCCCGCCAGTACCGGCTGAATTCGTATATCTGCTGAAAGGACAGTCTTTCCGGAATAGACCAGAGACTGGTCAAGAGACTGGCAGTACCTCCCCATACAAATGCCCGGCTCAGGCCATTGACTCCATCCGCGGACACAGCGCCTCTTCCGCTTCCGCATGCCGCCAGAATGGACAGATCAGATTGAACTTTAAGACCGAATATTTCAGAAATTTTCAACCTTCCATCTTCTGATTGCCCCATGCCGTCAATTTTCGCCAATGCGACATAAGAATTTAATACGTCCTTGTCGTTAATCGCTCCATGGGTCCCAAAGAAAATGACCGAATATTTTCTGTCCTGTAAACGGTTTTTCAGATTTTCTTTGCTGGCATCCCCGCCAAGCAAGACATCGTCATTGCCACTTTCCGGAAAAAATTTCAGAAGTCGCGGGAGTCCATTCTCCATCTCATTTAAGGTACTAAAGGCTGATTCCGGTAATGGCTTTGGATTGACAACTGCCAGAAGCTTTGCAGAATCAGAAGACGAAACCTTTTTCTTGTTTTCGTGAGTATAACGAAGAATGGATATGGCCGCCGAAAAAACCGGAGCGTATTTTTCGATGAAGTATTTTCCATCCTTATCCATCAGCACATTGAAAGGAACCCTAAATAAGTCTCCATAGGGAACCAATGTCACCGGGCCGGCTTTTTCATAAAGCTCATCAGGGACATTCGGCAGAAAATCCGGAGGGATTGGTTCTATTAACTGAACGTGCAGGTTTGCCAGAATCTCTTTTAAACGATGCTCTCTTGCCTGCTTCTCTTGCGGAGAGCATTGTACAGGCTCAACGAGCTCCACAAATTCGTTGATAGAATGTTTAAGAACATCCATGCGTAAAGGACGTCTTATCATATTAATTGTCCCGTGCGGACTGACTATCCAGATAAAAAGCTCTTCATCCGTTGTAAAGTACTCGATGAGAGTGCTTTCCCCTTCCCTGGCAATGGACAGTATTTCGTCTAGGGTGATTGGAGGCACAGATGCGGGATTTGGCAAAAATAATTTACCGGAACTTTTTCCCTGATTTGCCGGAAAATCAACCACCCTTGCCGCAAGGAGGTCCTGAAAGGCTCTCGCCCTGGCTGTTTCGGAAGCAACCAATGCCTGCTCCGGCAGATTCAGGTCGGCAAGGGTTCTCACATAGTTCGCGTAAAAATCCCGCCCCCCTTCCAGGGATTCAATCTTTGCCGCATCAGTCACCATTTTCGCCCGCCAGTTATCAAGCCGAACGGCAAGAGCAGCCAAGTCCTTGGCAGTCTGATCTGAATCTGGCGCGCGAGCTGAAGACGATGCCGCATTTTTGACAATTCTCAGCCTGCCTTTTGTACTGACATGCATTGAATCAAGTTTACCAAGGGTAATTATAGATAACCTCAGTGTGTTTTTATCCAGATCAGAAGCATCACTCTTTTTCTCAAATGCCTCCTGCTCCTGGTCGAGCTTCTGCATCCGCTCCATCCAATCACTGTTTGTTCCCCCGTTGCTCTTCTGCTCATTGAGCAAAACAACAAACCGGTCAAATAAATTCAGTGCTTCGGGACTTTCAGCAAGAGATTGCCGAGTAAAAGCAATAAGTTCGGGCCGGTCTTTTACAAGTATTGTCAGAAGGTTTTCCAAACGGGAGGTCAGATCGGAAAAGGCCGCTTCAATACGCTGATTTTCCGTCGATTCCTGCTCCAGTTTTCTGGCAATCGATTTCAGATCAGAAACATCATCGGTGCAATGCTGACCAGCCTGAAGAATAAATGATCGGATTGCGGTAATTGCTCCGATAATTTCTGTTCTCCGTCCATCCTCCATGTTTACCAATGGTGCTCGTGACAACTTGATATCTATCGTATGACCGGATCTTAACACTGAGAGAGTTACGGTTGCACCGATCTCTCCGATTATCAGAGAACTTGCGTCCTCCGCGCTCATACCGTCAACCGGAACTCCATCAATCGCCAATATGACGTCACCATATAGTATTCCCGCTCGATCACCGGGCATGTCCGGCCGAACTTCAGTGATTATGATGCCTGTTGCATCCTTTTGCTTTTCGAGGGTGATACCCACCCCGGCAGCGGATAAGTAGTCCATTGTCCTGCCATACGCAGCCGCCAATTTATCCATTGCTTCCGAACTGCTTTCCACTGCTACAACATACTTCCCCGCCTGTTCCATGTAACTGCGCAGAGCAACAAGATCTTTTCCCAAGGCTCGCTGAACCCTGACCGCCATACTTAGCGCATTCACGAGAGCGGGAAAATCTCCCGCACCATCGGCACTATCGATCAGAGACAGGAGCGGCAACACCTGGCTGACCGAATAATTACTGTAATCGGCAGGATTATTTTCAGAGTTTTTTGCACATCCAGCATAGTAGGCAACAACCTTTTCCAGAATTCTGGTTGCCTCTCGATACTTTTTAGCGGAATTAAGGTCATAGCCGAGATTTTTAAGTTCCATTGCCTCTGCATCGTTTGTTGGAACAGGCACAACAGACGAAAGCTGGTTCTCCTGATTTATCCCGGTTAACGACTGAATGGCAACAATGGATTGACTATTGGCGCTCTGGTCATTCTCCCACATCATGCCCACGAGAATTCCGCTGCCCACGGATGAGAGAAACCCGCTACCGTTTTTGCCGGCATCAGACTTCCAGGCAAAGTCAAGAATCGATCCTTCTACGGTTCCCTTAAAGGTGTAGCCGTGGGAACACTCGCCAATAACATTTTTTTCACTTTGGCTCAGCTTCAATTCTCCAAACATGTCGGCATTCCACAGGCCGTCGAAGGGACGGGCACCGACGAAAGAACCAATTTCTTTTAAGAAGTTGCCGGCCTGCCGTGCTCCGGACAGCGTTGCACTGAAAATACTGACGGGGTGATCACCTTCTTGTATTCTTCCCTTGGCATTGATGGTTCCGACAACTTTGTCGCCGTTAATTTTGATATCAACTTCGGCTTCATCGGCGAGGACTGCGACAATTTCATCCGGACTCTCAGTCTTTTGTATCCACCAACTGAGTTGCTGAAAACCTGTAACCTTGGATATATCGGCATGGACCTCTCCGTTTACGACCGTTACCGTGAGATTGCTTTGCGAATTTTTTCCCGATCCGGGATCGATTACCCACCCGCTCCAGCCATTGACTACCGGCCCCTCGGTCACAAAGGTAAGAGCAATAGTCGATCCGTCATCCCCATTGGCTCGGCTGAGTAAAAGTTGTCCGGACATTGGTTCGAGTTCAACCCCATCGATCTTAACCTTGAGTTCCGTGTCAAAATCAGTTGGGAGAGGTACGCCGCCGATCCATTCCGCCGGTTCACTGAGAATTTGACGATCATCCGAGTGTCGTGACTGCTCTAATTCCCTGCTTTGACGAAATCCTTCAAGATTTGTTACCTCCCACTCGTTCAATGCCGGGAGAGAAGCTTGTTCGAGAAGCAACCTTACCCCCTCTATATGTCGCGCACCTCGGACGGTTGCAGTGAACAGGCCATCCATGTACCATCCTTCCTGCCGGGGCTGGAGAAGTCCATCCAACGTAACCTGGAGTCCATATAGTCCGGTGCCATACATATGTAGTCGCGTAATTCCGTCTTGAGTCTCCCAGGTCCCGGTAAGGATGATTTTTTCTTTCAGTTCTTCCGACCGCGGTAATCCGAGCTGAACCATTACAATGCCGTCCGAGGTCACAATCCATACAGCATTATTAAAAGCCAGAAATCCAGGTGTGCCAATAGGGTAGACCTTTTTAATGTCTTCGTTAATATGAGCGAGTGATTCCTCTGAATCGCCTGGGATATAGCTATATCGCACATTACCCGGCTCGACAGCCGTCGTCATGTATGTCTTATATAACTTGTCAATACTCACTGTTCCCTCCGCTGCATATGCCTTGGGTAACAACCCTATGGCAAGTAGAACCACAAATATCAGTCTTTGCGTATAATCAATGAATCCGCTGACCTGATCTTTCAATTCGTATCTGTGATTATCGCTCGTATTAATGATCATATTTTCCTGAGTTTGCGTTACATTTTTTTATCAGTTGATTGCCTTGGAAAGACTATCGGCAATTCCCTTAAAACCGGTTAATGCCGTTGGGATATGTAATTTCTCCTCTTATAAGGTGGCATGAAAACCTCACAACCAAGGAAAGTATAAACCAATCCGTGTGTGAGGACACCTCTTCTTCACATATTAAACAACGTGTATTTTATCAAGAAAAATCAATTTGATGAGGTGTAATTTTGCTGAAAGGCATGTCAGGATAACAATTCTCAAACCAGACAGAACGTCACATCCCCGGGAAAAAGTAAGTAGCGGAGCAACGCCGCTACAATTGCAACTTTTTCTACCGGCGGGGAATACGTGCGTTTTCAAACAATCCTTGTAACCACAATATTTATCTGTATTTCGGGTACTGATGCCTCGTCAGCCAGGCATCTCGGTACGGTAGGACAGGTCTACCCAGTTTTGGAACCGGTCGCTTTGGCAGAGATCCAGGAAGCGGCTGCGCGGGTGGACTGGGACAAGGCAATCGACCGGCAGAAGAAGCTGGAGATGATCAAAAACTTCAGGCCTGGGGATCTGCATCCCCTGCCGGTCGCAGAGGTAGACCGATCTTTTCTGGTTGACATGACCTATACCCTTGATAGTGATATCCCGGATGGCAAAGGCTGCGTGCTATATCCCAGGGGGTTTTCTTTCAATCCCCTGGACTATGTCAGTCTCACGAGCGTCCTGGTGGTGATCGATGCCGGTGATCGACGACAGGTCGACTGGTTCAAGGTCTCGCCATATGCCGAGGATTACCGGACCCGGTTGATTCTCTCCGGAGGCGATTATTACGATCTTTCCGAGGAACTTGACCGGCCGGTCTTCTATCTCAAGGATACCGTTGCCCGTCGGTTACAGCTCTCTGCTGTGCCGTCCGTGATTCGACAGCAGGATAATATGCTGCTGGTGCGGGAGGTATGGGTGCCCCATGAATAGAATTATCGTAATCCTCTCGCTTTTCCTGATCCACCTTTATCCCCCGAATGTCATGGCAACCGTTAAAAGCGGCCAGTTCGTCAATCCCATCACGGATATCGCCTGGCAGGAGATCTTCCCGATCAAGATTGCAGGCATCACCATTGCCCCCGCTTCCGGCAACTACGACACCCCTGATCCGGCCTCAACTCCGGTCTGCGTCTGCCCTGCACCGCCGCCCGTCTTTTACCGGATCGGTATTTCCGTGAGTTTCTGGGAGCCGGCCAGGATGATCGAGACCGTGGCCACGCCCTACTATTCCCCCTCCCTTGGTTTCGGGCTGGATCTGGCCTCCACCAAGGGGTTTCTGTCGGGTAAGAACCATAGTTTGAACGACGCCCTGCCGGATCAATCGACCTTTGCCCAGGCCCATTATCTGCTTTTTCCGGTCTGGAGCATACTGGGGCTGTTGACCGATTTTGCCTGCGTCGAGCATTCCGGTTTTGACGTGGCCTATATCACCGAGATCGACCCACTCTGGCAGGACGACGAACTGGCCTTTATCATTCAGCCGGAGGCCCTGCTCTTCGCCAACCCATTTGCCCAGATGGCCTGTATTGCTGATTCGGTGGCGGTCAATGCTTACCGCCCCCTGGAAGCGCTCTACTGGTGCGTGGGCAGCGGCGGTTCCGCCTATCCAATGACCGGTCATGTCGATGACGACAACATCATTCAGGCCAATTCCACCATCGCGGCCCGGATGATCTACAAGCTGGCCCGGGAACTGTTGATCTGCGACACCGGCCTCAATCTCTGTTCCTGCGTGCCGACACCGATCTGGTACAAACCCAATTACAAGCTGCAGGCCGTCCGCCCGGCGGTGAACAAAAAGGCCTGGCCCATCGGCAAGAGCGCCTTTTTTTACGGCGCCAATCTCAACCCGCCATACCGGAGCGGCAAGGGACCGGGCGATGAATTTCTCTGGATGGTTTTCAGGAAAAGGGCATGTTGCGCGTTTTGAAGAGGATACCCGTCATGGCCGGGGCGATGATCCTCCTCGCCCTTTATCTCGCTGCCGGGCCTGGCTTTGCAGACGACAAGTCAGCCACGGAACTCAAGATGAATGACATCGCCGGCGTTTTGCAGAAGGCACAGGAGAAGGCAAAGGAACTGCAGCTTCCGGAACAGGACCCGGCGAATGACTGCGGCTGCAAGGATGCCGCAGGAAAGCTCATGGAAAAATTCAATGCGCCGGACCACCAGGCAATGATACGCGACGAACAACAAAGTCTACGGAAAACCATATTCAAGGACATCCTTACCGAATACATGACGCAAGGCGAACAACATTTACCGCCCGAAACAGCCTCCAACTCGGCACAGCTTTATCTTTTTGTCTCAAGTTCGGTACCGCTCACCACGCTTCGCAACTATGCGGCCATGATTGATCGTGCCCGCGCCGGCCAGGTGATCATGGTGCTGCGCGGCTTTGTCGGGGGCATGAAGAAAATCCGGCCTACCATGGAATTTATCGGCGAAATCCTGAAAAAAGACCCGGCCTGCGATCTTTTGAGAGAAAAATACCCCGCAAGGGGGCATAAATGCGACAGCTATCAGGTGAATATCCAGGTTGATCCACTGCTTTTTCAGCGCTTTGCCATTGAGGAGGTTCCGGCCCTGGCATATTTGCCGGTCAGTGAAAATGATACAGAAGGAAAGCAGACAGAACCGCTGATCGTAAACGGCGATGCGGGCCTGGATTACCTGCTGGAACGGATAAACCGCGAGGGCAAAAGCGCGGAACTCAACAGGCTTATTGCCTCCTTGCGAGGCGGAACAGGGAATGGAAAGTGAAATGGACAACATGTCAGGCGGCAAAACAGTCGCTACTCCCAAAAAACAGGGGCCCGGTTTTATAGCCGCCGCCTTTATCGCCCTGGTGGTGAGCCTTGTCACGGCCATAGGCGTGGTCACGTTCTACGACCGGCGATACGCCCAGAAAATCGTGACCATGGATTTAAAGGGCTATATCCGCGACCAGCGGGACAAAGCGGTCAGCGGTGCAATATCCGATGAAGAGCTGCGCAAGAACATCGATGCCATGGAAGCGGCGCTGCTGGCTGCACCGCGCAATCACATCGTGCTCTTGAAAGAAGTGGTGCTGCGCAATGCCGGGGAAATCAAACCATAAACCCTCAACCCCATGGAAAATCATGGCCGTTATGACCGCGTCCCTGGCCATGGGTCTATGGCTCCCCGGCCATATCAGCGTGACACTCACCCCGTCACTCGGCTACCGCGTTTTCTTTATGATTGAGCCGGAATCGCTGGAATTCAAGGAGGGAGATTATCTGCTGTTTCATAAACAACTGGTTAATGCTCCCTTGCAAGGTAACCAGGCCCGGACCGACAAGCTGCTGAAAAAGGTCGGCTGCGCCCCCGGCCAGCGGTTGACGGTCAACAACGGTGCATATTACTGCGATGAAAACTATCTCGGCCGGGCTCTGCCCCGGGATGCAAAGGGCAACCCGTTGCCGCAATTCATCTTCAACGGCCTGGTCCCGGCCGGCAGCCTGTTCATGGTCGGCAGCCACCCGCGAAGTTATGACAGTAGATATTTCGGATTCATCCATGCAGGCAGTGTTTTCAAAAAAGCATACCCGCTCTGGTAGGGCCATCATAAAGCTGTGCTGCCAGGCATTGGTGTTTTTTACCTGGCGGGCAACGTCATGGCCCAAGAGTCACAATTTTACGATGCCGCCAAGCAGGGCTGGTTCTGGTACGAGGAGCCAGCGCCGAAACCGGAAAAGGAAGAGGCAACAGCGCCAATGCCCCCTCCCCTGCCGTCGCTTACGGACTATTCCACCGAACAGCTGTGGGACATGCATCCGGATGATTTCCAGGCCCTGCTCATGGAGTTCCAGAAAAAGGCAGTGCAGCGGCCGACCGAGGAGAACGTCCACGACTACCTGACCATGCAGGATCTGGCCCGCCGAAAGGCCGCAGCCTACGCCAATGTCGCCTCCTACGTGATCCAGAAACACGCGGATCTCGATGTCGGTCGGGAGTACCCGGTGGCGGCCCCCGGCGTCATCGCCCGGGTGAAGATGCAGAAAGAGGAGATCAGCGCCACCATCCGGAATGCCGCCGCAGATCACGCCCTGCTCTATTTTGCCAGCCAGGACTGCTCATACTGCGAGGAACAGCAGCAGATCCTGCGCTATTTTACCGACCGCTACGGCTGGCAGATCAAGGAAATCGATGTTGACGCAAAGCCTGCGATCGCGGCCCGCTTCGGCATCCGGACCACGCCAAGCCTGCTGCTGATCGCCAGAAATCGTCCCGATTACATTCCGGTGGCAAGCGGGGTGGTGGCTCTCGATGAGCTGGAACGCTCGCTCTACCGGTCGATCCGGCTGCTGAACGGCCAGATCACGCCCCAGGAATATTCCGTCTATGATTTCCAGAAAGGTGGCGGGCTCGATCCCGAATCCATCTTGAAGAAGAGGTTCTGATGAGAGTAAATCGCCTGAAAAAAACGGTTACCGTGGCGCTTGCCGCCATGCTTCTGGCCCCGCCTCAGGCCGGCGCCGGCTGGGTGGATGACTGGCTGACCCAGAACACCTCCAACCCCCCGGACTATTTCGCCGGCCAGAAACGCGGCTACTATTCCGGCGGCAGCTTCAGTGCCCGCTGGCCCAACAACGCCACCTATCCCATCACCGTGGAGCCGCCCCGCATCAAAAGCGGCTGCGGCGGTATCGATATCTTTCTGGGCGGCTTCAGTTTCCTGAACTTCGAGTATCTGGTTGAGAAACTCCAACGCATCCTGATGAGCGGCGGCGCAGTGGCCTTTGACCTGGCCTTGAAGACCCTGTGCGAGCCCTGCGCCACCTCGATCAAATCCTTCGAGGCCATTGCCGATAAGCTGAATGGTCTGCAGCTTGACGAATGCACGGCGGCCAAGGACATCAGGGCGGTCCTGCAGAGCAGCGACGGCCAGGGTTTTGCCTCCATGGACACCGTCGAGCGCAGGCTCGGCAACGCCATCAAGGAGAACAAGTTGAGCCAGGGGATCGCGGATCTCTACCAGACCATCACCGAGGAAGACCGGGCCAATCAGAATCTGGCGCAGAAACCTGACGTGCTGCGCGCGGTCTCCGGCTGCAATGCCGAGATCAAGGAGATCTTCCTCTCCAACACCTGATCGACAGCGGCGGTTCGCTCCTGGAAAACCTGGGGGGCGGCAAGCTCGGTCTCTCTTCCGATTATGTCAGCCTGATCCGCGGCCTGGTGGGCGATGTCCGCATCGAGGGGCCGGACAACGGGTTCAAGGTCACCTTTGTGTCTCCCTGCCCGCAGAACAATCCCGATGACGTGAAGGCCTTTACCCAAGGCAATGTCATGGCCAGGGACGCGGCCGGGGCCTGTGCCCCGATCACCGACGCCAATGCCGACCTGGTGCACTACGTGGGGACCAGGATGAACTCGGTGGCCGGCAAGATCAAGACCAGGACGCCACTTGACGTCACGGACACCGCCTTTATCGAAAACAGTCCGCTCTCCATCGGCCTGGTGCTGAAAACCGCGGTGGGCACCGAACAGGAGGACGCCACCATCGCCACCCTGTCCGATCTGACCGCCAAGGCCTATGTCCTGCAGATGCTGGTCGATCTTTACAACCGCGCCACCCTGGTAATGGAAAAGGCCAAGGAGTTGCTCAGCAAACGGTCGAGCGCCGCCGCCGGCCAGGACTCGGAGACCTGCAAGGCCGCCATCTTCGCCGACAATCTCGATGATCAGGTGGCGGGCATGAATGAAAAGATCTACCGGCTGCAGCTCGCGGCCCGGGAGAGCTATTCGGCCTCGGCCACGGAACTGGCCACCATCTTCAGGATTCTCGATCACATGCAGAGCGTGGACCATCGGCTCTACGCGCTCATTGCCGAAAAATACGGCACCGGCGTGGCGGAACGTACCCTGCGATGAGACCTGTTCCCCATCCATGCAGGGGGCCATTCTCCGCAAGGACCGGCTGCATCGCCGCAGTCATTCTGCTCTTTCTCTGCCGGGCTGACAGCGCTCTGGCCCTGGACATGGAATTTTACACCTACAATGGCTTCGGGCCGGTGACCCAGGCCTTCCGCAAACTGGCGCTGATCTTCTCCGATGCCGACTATGTCGGGCTCTTTTTCACGGCCACGGTGCTCGGCATCCTCTTTGCCGCCATGGCCTTCATGATCAAGATGGCCACCGGCGCCAGGATTGTCCCCCTGGTCTGGGCCATGCCGGTGCTGCTGGGCGTGGTGCTCTATCTCGGACTCTTCGTGCCCAAGGGCAATATCACGGTCTATGATCCGGTCCTGAACCGTTTCGACACCATCGGCGGCATCCCCAACGGCGTGGTGGCCACGGCCGGCATCCTCAACAAAATCGAGCGGGGCCTGGTGGAGATCATCGACACTGCCGGAGTGCCCGGCGCCAGATACCAGGAGGCGGCGGGCGGCATCGGCTTCTCCACCCTTAAGGCGGCCATGAACGCCGGTCCCAAGGACGCCTTTGCCAGGGAGAGCATGGCCCGCTATTTCCAGGATTGCGTCATGTTCGAGATGGTGCGGCCCGGCACCACCTTTTCCGCCGACACCATGCTGTACGGCACCTCGGATTTCCTGCCGGAACTGGCCAAAGCGGATAACCCGGCGGTGTTCACCGTCTATTACGACGCAGCCAGTCCCCAAGGCCAGACCATGACCTGCCAGGAGGCGTGGTCGAATCTCTTCCCCATCTACAATAATGCCGCCACCTTTACCGATGCCGTGAAAACTGTGTGCGGCGCATCGCTGTATGACCCGGCCAATGCCGCGGAGATGACAAGCTGCAGGAATCTGATCAGCGACACCCTGGCCCGGACCACCGGGGCCGTGGTTGCTCCGGAGCATTTCATCCGCCAGGCGAGTCTCACCAGGCTGATTTTCAAGGTGCTTGATCATGCCGATCCTCAGTCGGCCATGCTGGTGCAGACCAACCGGCAGGTGGTGTCGTCGGGCCTGGGCATGGCCGCGGCCATCAACGAGTGGCTGCCGGTGATGCGGGCCATCATGACGGCGGTGGCCATCGGCCTCATTCCGTTTCTGACCCTGTTCCTGCCGACCCCGTTGGTGGGCAAGGCCCTGTCGGTCATGGCCGGCTTCTTCGTCTTCCTGGCCACCTGGGGGATCTCGGACGCCATTCTGCACGGCGCGGCGCTTGATTACGCGGTGGAAGCCTTCGAGGATATCCGCCAGAGCGGCCTCGGCCTCTATGCCTGCGTCACCTTTCCCGAGACATCCACCAAGGCCCTGGCCATGTTCGGCATTGTCAGATCGTCCGGCATCATGCTGGCAAGCTTCCTGTCCATGATGCTGATCCGCTTCGGCGGCCACGCCCTGGCCATGATGGCCGGCAGCCTGCAGAGTACGATCCAGGGAGCCGGGGCACGGGCCGGGGCTCTGCTCACCCCGGAAGGCAAAGCCTCGG
>Ga0172380_10002539_pt1 | contig 27589 bp, 18 predicted proteins | sample Leawe162metaG_FD_119747 | JGI IMG/M metagenome (GOLD analysis project Ga0172380, IMG submission 119747) | Leachate microbial communities from a municipal landfill in Southern Ontario, Canada - Leachate well 162 metaG | ecosystem: Engineered > Solid waste > Landfill > Unclassified | place... | reverse complement strand
CCCGCAACAGAGACAGAATTAAAGACTATATAAAATATCTAAAGAATGAAATCGATCTGCTTCGCACTTATATAACATCGGGAAGAAAAGTTGTTCAGCTTCATTGGGGCGGCGGTACACCGACTCATTTAGATCCGGATGAAATAACAGATTTAATTTCCTTTATAAATACCAGTTTCGAAATTAAGTCCAATGCTGAACAAGGCTGCGAAATTGATCCGAGAGGATTGACAAGAGAACATTTAGCGGCGCTTCGCAGTGGAGGATTTAACAGAATAAGTATGGGCGTTCAAGATTTTGATTCTAAAGTTCAGAAAGCAGTTAACAGAATTCAGCCGGAAGATATGACTCGCCAGGTTGTCAGCTGGGTACGTGAGCTTGGATTTCAAAGTATAAATCTCGATTTGATGTATGGACTTCCGTTTCAAACAATGGAGTCTTTTGAAAAAACAGTTGATGCAACAATTGATATTTCTCCAGATCGAATAGCTGTTTTCAACTATGCGCACGTTCCTTGGATGAAGAAGCATATGAATCTAATTAATCCGGCTGATCTTCCGTCTGCAGAGGATAAACTTCAGATTCTAAAAATGACAATAGAAAAACTCACAAGTGCCGGTTATGATTTTATTGGAATGGATCACTTTGCTAAGCCGACTGATGAATTATCAATTGCGCAAAGAGAGAAGAAACTTTATAGAAATTTTCAAGGATACAGTACACATGCCGGAACAGATTTGTATGGAATGGGAATAACAAGCATAAGTCAAGTCGGTAAAAGCTATGTGCAAAATAAGAAGAGAGAAAAGGAATATTTCGATTCGCTTAACGATCAGACTTTGCCGATTGAACGGGGTGTGTATTTAACGGATGATGATGTTCTTCGCCGTCATGTAATTACTAAAATAATGTGCGACTTTGAATTGGAATTTGCTAATATAGAAAAACAGTTTAGTATAGAATTTGAAAATTACTTTGGAAATGCTCTTAATGGAATGAAAGAATTTATTGATGACGGTTTGGTCGGTCTTTCAAATAGAAAGCTGGAAGTAACTCAGATGGGCAGATTACTCATCCGCAACATTGCGATGAACTTTGACGGTTACATCGAACGTAAAGAAGACAAAGCCAGATATTCGAGAACAGTTTAATTGCATAGGTGATAAATGAAGATTGCTGTTGTGTTGTTCAACCTTGGCGGTCCCGATTCTCTTGATGCCATTGAACCTTTCTTATATAATCTCTTTTCCGACCGAGATATTTTTAAACTTCCATTCGGACAAAAAACTTTTGCGAAGTTTATTTCATCTCGCCGTGCACCAAAAGTTTCTAAAGAATACAAACTAATTGGTGGTAAATCGCCAATTAATATGTGGACCGAAGAACAGCGTGTTATTTTGCTGAAGCTTCTTCGATTTTATTATAAAGAAATTGATGTTTATACTGCGATGAGATACTGGAAACCGCTGACTCAAGAGACTATTGATAAAGTTGAAGACAGAGATTATGACAAAATAATTTTGCTCCCTTTATATCCGCATTATTCAATTACAACTACCGGTTCTTCCTACAATGAATGGATGCGTCATTATGCCGGCGATAAAAAAATAATCACTTTGATAAAGAACTATCCAACACAGCATAAGTATATAGCAGCAATTAATCAGCGCATAGATGAAACATTAGAAAAGTTCTCCCCAACTGTAAGGGACAAAGTACAATTAGTTTTTAGCGCGCATGGAACGCCGGTTAGTCTAGTAAAAAAAGGTGATCCTTACAGTAATCAGATAAAAGAAACAGTGAAAGCAGTGATGAAAGCACGCAATAATTCTCATGCTCATCATCTTTGTTTTCAAAGTAAAGTCGGCCCGATGAAATGGCTGGAGCCTTCAACTGATAATATGATACGAGAGTTATCAGCTAAAGGAAAAAAACATTTACTGATAATCCCGGTCAGTTTCGTTTCTGACCATGTTGAAACATTGTTCGAGCTGGATATTGAATATCGTCACGTTGCTGATGAATGCGGAATTGAAAATTATATTGTAATGCGCGGATTAAACGATTCTGTTTTGTTTTTAGAAGGATTGACCGAGCTTGTAAATCAAGAGATTCAGAAAGATTCTCGATTAGCGGACTAAAACTATAATGAATAAAAAGAAAATTGTAATTCTTGGTGCCGGCATTTCCGGTTTAGCAACGGCTCACTGGCTTAACAAAAATAGCTTCGATGTAAAAATACTGGAAGCTCAAAGTCATGTCGGCGGTGCAATGCAGACAATTAAAGAAGAAGATTTCTTAATTGACTTTGGGCCGAACAGCGGGTTGGAAACAACACCTTTAATTAGACAAATTGTTGAAGATGTCGGCCTTTCTAATGAAATGATTTACGCTAGTGAAATTTCCAACAAACGGTATATACTAAGAAATAATAAGCTGCATGTTTTGCCTATGGGCCTTACTCCATTTATAAAAACTAAGTTGTTCTCAGCAAAAGGGAAGCTGCGTTTATTTGCAGAACCTTTTATTGGAAAGTCGGAAGATGGATATTATCAAAGCATTGCTCAATTTGTAGAGAGAAGACTGGGTAAAGAATTTCTTGATTATGCTATTGATCCTTTTGTAAGCGGAGTATTTGCCGGTGATCCTACCAAACTCAGTGTAAAATCTGCTTTCCCCAAACTTTATCGCTTGGAAGAAATTTATGGCGGATTGGTCAAAGGAATGATTAAGGGAGCCAGAGAAAGAAAGAAGCGTGCTGAGGAATCAAAGCAAAGCGCAAAAATGTTTTCCTTTCTAAATGGAATGCAGACCTTTCCTAAAGCAATCGCAAAAACTCTTGAAGGGAAAATTGAACTTGAGTGTAGAGTAAAGAGTGTAGAACGTAGAGCGGGTAAATGGCAAATTAAATTTGAAAAGAATGGACTAGTAAGTACGATAGAATGTGATAAAATCATTTCTTCAGTACCAGCATATGTAGCATCTGAAATATTTTGCGGATTGGATTCAGAATTAGTTAATCATCTGAACTCACTATATTATCCGCCGGTAATGGTTCTTTATGCTGGATTTAGAAAAAGCGACATCGGAATTCCGCTTGACGGATTTGGTTTCTTGATTCCCTCAAAAGAGAAGAAGAAATTTCTTGGGGCAATCTGGAGTTCTACAATATTCCCTAATAGATGTAGTGAAGATCATGCGGCTTTTACATTATTTGTTGGCGGCACTAGATCGCCCAAACTGTTGGAAGAGGAAAAGGAAACATTAATTAATAATGCTTTGGCTGAATTCAAAAGTATAATGAATACAAAAGCAGATCCGGTAATTGTAAAAACTAAAATGTGGTCAAAAGCAATTCCGCAGTACAATATTGGTTATGTTGAACACGAAAATTATTTTCAAAAATTTGAAAAAGAGAATCCGGGAATATTTCTTAGCGGAAATTATCGCGGTGGAATATCTGTCGGAGACTGTATAAAGAATTCAGAGCATGTAGCCCGAAAGGTAATTGAGAAGTGAGAATTTAGAATGGAGAATTGGTGCATTTCTGACAAGGTAGAGAGTTATGGCAATCCGGTTTTGGAAAAAAGTTTTAAATTCGGAGTTAGGATTGTCAAGTATTATAGTTCGAAAATCAAGTCTAACTATCATTATAAAGATTTATTCAGACAACTCTTGAGAAGCGGAACCTCAATTGGAGCTAATGTTTCAGAAGCGCAAGAAGCAGCGTCAAGAAAGGATTTTATTAATAAACTTTCAATCGCCCTAAAAGAGTCTAGAGAAACAGAATATTGGTTAAAGTTATTCAAAGAATCCTCAATAATTGAGGATTTAGAATTCAACAATTTATATAACGATTGCCAAGAATTAAATCGGCTTTTAGTTTCTATCTTGAAGAAGCTAAGAGAGGAATAATTCTCAATTCTAAATTGGCAATTTTCAATTAATGTGAGGTTAACATGGCTAACTATCCGGTAAAAAGATTAAGACGATTAAGATATAATTCAACAGTACGCGATTTGGTACGCGAAACATTGCTTACCAAGAATGATTTAATATATCCATTATTTGCTATCTCCGGCGAGAATATTAAAAATGAAATTCGTTCTATGCCTGGAGTTTATCAAATGTCGATTGATGTCCTTGTGGAAGAGTGCAAAGAAGTTGAAAAACTTGGTATACCGGCAGTAATTCTGTTTGGAATTCCGGAACACAAAGATGAAGTAGGTTCCGGTGCTTACGATGATAATGGCATCATTCAGCAAGCTGTTCGTGCTATCAAGAAAGCAACAAAAAAGCTTTTAGTTATCACTGATGTTTGCTTATGCGAATACACTTCGCATGGACACTGCGGAGTCTTACAAGGTGAAAGAATACTTAATGACGAAACTGTTGAGCTTCTGGTTAAAGAAGCAGTTTCTCATGCCGAAGCTGGCGCTGATATCATTGCCCCTTCCGATATGATGGATGGAAGGATTGGCGCAATAAGAAAAGCTCTTGATGAAAAAGGATTTTATGAAATTCCTATTATGAGCTACGCTGTAAAGTATGCTTCAGGTTATTATGGACCATTTAGAGATGCGGCGGAATCTACACCGGCTTTTGGTGATAGAAAATCCCATCAGATGGATATTGCAAATACAAACGAAGCTCTGCGCGAAGCTGAAAGTGATATTGAAGAAGGTGCTGATATTATTATGGTTAAACCGGCCGGCGCTTACTTAGATATTATTTGGCGTGTGAAAGAGAAGTTTCAAATGCCGACAGCAGCGTATCAAGTGAGTGGAGAGTATGCGATGATAAAGGCTGCTGGAAGAAATGATTGGATAGATGAACAAAGAGTCATGCTGGAATCGCTAATGGCAATTAAACGTGCCGGAGCCGATATGATCTTGACTTACTTTGCAAAAGATGTCGCAAAAATCCTTTAATGAAAATCTATTTTGCGAGTAAAAATTTGATTGGTAATTCAGTTGAAAAGTATAAACAAACATTTGCAGCTCTACAGCATCGTAATTATCGATTATGGTTTTGGGGACAGATAGTTTCGTTGTTAGGATCCTGGATGCAAATGACGGCTCAAGGTTTTTTTATTTATCAACTAACTCATTCTCCGGCATTTTTAGGATATGTTGGTTTTGCAAGTGGAATCCCTACTTGGTTGTTTATGATTTATGCCGGTGTATTTGCCGATAGGTATCATAGAAGAGATATTCTAATTGTTACACAAGTTGTTATGATGTTGCTGGCAGCCATTTTGGCATTCCTTACATTTACAAATCTTGTTCAACCATGGCATATTATACTTCTGGCTTTTTTACTTGGTGTTGCAAACGCTTTTGAAGCACCCGCAAGGCAAGCCTTTGTTAACGAACTTGTACCAAAAGAAGATATGTTTAATGCAATCGCCTTGAATTCAACAATGTTTCATTCAGGTGCGGCTATTGGTCCTGCTATTGCTGGATTAACCTATGCAGTGTTCGGACCAGCTTGGTGTTTTACTATTAACGCTGTTTCATTTCTTGCAGTGATTTATAATTTGATTATAATGCGCTTTGAAAATGTCTTCGTAAAACCAGCTGCAAAATCAACAATTAAAGAATTACATAGCGGTTTTTTATATCTCAAAAAACAGAAAATGATTATGCTCTTGATGATTATAATTGGAATGAGCAGCGCGTTTGGCATTGGTATGATGACTGTAATTCCGGCATGGGCAGTAAAAATTCTGCACGGAGATGCGGCAACAAATGGTTTACTCCAGGCTGCACGCGGAGTTGGTGCAGTTGTATGTTCTTTAGCAATTGCCTCGCAAAGCAAAAATATTTTACGCGGTAAAGTTTTAATTGCAGGATTATTCACTCTACCGCTTTTTATGTTTTTGTTTTCGTTTAATTCAACTTTCTTTTTGTCTTGTATTTTACTTTTTGGCGTTGGTGTTGGTTTAATTGCAATTAATAATTTAGCCAATGGGATAACTCAGTCACTTATCTCGGAAGAATATAGAGGAAGGATCATGGGGATATACAGCTTCGCATTTTTCGGTTTCATGCCTTTGGGTGCTTTATGGACTGGAATGCTGGCTGAACACTTCGGATCGGCAATGGCTGTTTTAGTTAATGCGATAGTTCTTTTTGTGTTTATAGCAGCTATTTGGAAATATTTACCAAAGTTTAAGGCAATAGTTTAATCGCAAAAAATATTTTATGATAAAGAGGTAATATGAAATACGATAAAAGTGAAAAACTTTTTGAAGAAGCAAAAAAATATATTCCCGGCGGAGTGAATTCGCCGGTTCGCGCATTTAAGTCTGTTGGCGGAACACCGAGATTTATCGTAAAGAGCAGCGGCTCAAAAATTTATGATGTAGATGAAAATGAATACATAGACTACATAGGAAGCTGGGGACCACACTTGTTCGGGCATAATCCGGAATTCATTATTTCAGCACTTCTAAAAGCAATTGAAAACGGAACAAGTTTCGGTGCGCCTACTGAAATTGAAGTCGGGATGGCTAAATTGATTTCAGAACTTGTTCCTTCAATTGAAATGGTTAGAATGGTCAACAGCGGAACTGAAGCTACAATGAGTGCAATACGCGCAGCCCGCGGATACACCGGCCGAGAAAAAATTATCAAGTTCGAAGGCTGCTATCATGGGCATGGAGATTTCTTTCTAATCAAGGCGGGTTCCGGCGCTCTAACATTTGGCGTTCCTACAAGTCCCGGTGTTACAAAGAAAAACGCTGCTGATACACTTGTGGCTGATTTCAACGACATCAATTCTGTTAAGAAATTAGTTGAAGAGAATAAAGCTGAGATAGCGGCAATAATTATTGAAGCGGTTGTTGGAAACATGGGAACCGTTAGAGCAAGTGATCAATTCATCAGAGAACTGCGAAAAGTATGTGATGAAGAAAAAATAGTTTTGATATTCGATGAAGTAATGACCGGATTTAGATTAGCTAAAGGTGGCGCACAAGAAATTCTAGACATTCAACCAGACCTTTCAACATTTGGAAAAATTATTGGAGGTGGTTTACCGGTTGGTGCTTATGGCGGCAAAAGAGAGATTATGCAAGTGATTTCGCCAAGCGGCCCGGTTTATCAAGCGGGAACATTGAGCGGAAATCCATTGGCAATGAATGCGGGATTTGCAGCGCTTAGCCAAATAAAAAATAACCCGTCTATCTATGGTATTCTAGAAGAAAAATCTTCATACTTGGAAAGTGGGATCAAAGAAGCGATGAAGTCTGCCGGGAAGAATTTTCAGATTAATCGTATCGGCTCTATGATGACTTTATTTTTTACAAGCGAACCGGTAACAGATTACAATACTGCGGTGAAGTCAGACACAACTTTGTATGGCAAGTTTTTTCATCAAATGTTGAACCGCGGAGTATATCTACCACCGGCACAGTTTGAAGCGTTTTTTGTTTCTACAGCTCATACAAAAGACGATTTAGATAAAACTATCAAAGCAGCTCACGAAGCCTTTCTAGCTTTATAGTTTTATACAAAAAATTTAAAAATAACAGCAGGCTAATCAATGAAATGACTAGTCTGCTGTTTTAGCATTATTAATAAATTGAATTTATCTTCTTGAAGGATTATATTTCACTCGAAATGAAAAAGAAAAAGATAAAAATCGAAGAATTTCACCCCAGCTTTCTCAAAAACTACAGACGTCTGTTCGCCTGCTTGATGTTTTATAATTAATCCGTTTACATTCCTTTTCTCACGTTCTATTATTATAGAACCGTTTTTATATTTTAAATCGAATAATTGAAAAACGAAAATGCGAGAATCCTAAAATGTTTGAAAAAATAAAACTTAAAAACGCATTGCCGGAAAGACCGGCAGCAGCAGAAGGGAATTTTTACGAGTCCATAAGCAAGAAAATTGGGCCCGGTATGAATGAGCGTGTTCAACGACTACGTAAACTTAGTTTTGAAACCGAACCATCTATTACAATCGAGCGCGCTATTCATCAAACCGAATTCTACAAAGAAAATTACGGCAAGTATCCAATTCCGGTTCTTCGCGCATTATCATTTCTTGATCATTGTAAAAGAAAAACCATTTACCTTGGTGAAGGAGAGCTAATTGTTGGAGAAAGAGGTCCTAAACCAAAAGCTGTTCCAACATTTCCCGAATTGACTTGCCATTCTGTTGAAGACCTTAATGTGCTAAACACACGAGATATGCAACGTTACATTGTTGATGAAAATGATATTAAGATTTATGAAGAAGATATAATTCCGTATTGGACCGGCAAGACGCAAAGAGAACGAATTTTTAATCACGTACCAAGTGAATGGCGTGCCGCTTACGAAGCCGGTTTATTTACAGAATTTATGGAGCAAAGAGCTCCGGGACACACCGCACTTGATGGAAAGATTTATAAAAAGGGAATGCTCGATTTCAAAAAGGAAATTGCTGCTCATCTTGAATCTCTCGATTTTCTCAATGATCCGGAAGCGACCGATAAAGCAGATGAATTGAAAGCTATGGATATCTCATGCGATGCAGTTATCGTGTTCGCGGAAAGACACGCGGCTTTAGCTGAAGAATTAGCAAAAAATGAGAGCGATCCAATACGTATTGACGAACTGAAACGAATTGCTGAAGTATGCCGTTGGGTTCCGGCAAATGCGCCGCGCAACTTTTGGGAAGCTATACAAATGTATTGGTTCGTTCATTTAGGAACGATTACCGAATTGAATGGCTGGGACGCAATGAACCCCGGACATTTTGATCAGCACCTTGCACCATTTTACGAAAAAGAAATTGCTGATGGAACCCTTACAAGAGATCAAGCAAAAGAATTGATTTCTTGTTTCTGGATAAAAGTTAACAATCACCCGGCGCCTCCTAAGGTTGGTATTACAGCAAAGGAGAGCGGTACATATAATGATTTTACAAATATTAACATAGGTGGAGTTAAGCCCGATGGAAGCGACGGCGTTAGCGAAGTTTCTTTCATAATATTAGAGGTAATTGAAGAACTGCACGTTTTACAGCCGGGCAATTCTGTACATATCAGTTCTAAAACTCCGGATAATTTTCTGCATGCCGCCGCAAAAGTTATTAGACAAGGTCATGGCTATCCTTCTGTCTTTAATCCGGATATTTATATTCAAGAATTACTCGTTCAAGGAAAATCACTTCAAGATGCACGCGAAGGCGGTTGCAGCGGATGTATTGAAGTCGGTGCTTTTGGTAAAGAAGCATACATATTAACCGGCTATCTAAATGTACCAAAAGTTTTTGAAGTTACTTTGAATAATGGAATCGATCCCGTAACTGGAAAAAAAGTTGGAATCGAAACCGGCGATCCAAGAACGTTTATCAATTATGAAACTTTGTATACAGCTTTTCTAAAGCAGCTAAACTATATCGTTGATCTGAAAATTAGAGTTAGCAATTATATCGATAGAATGTTTGCCAAATATGCACCGGCTCCATTTCTTTCTGTTGTTATTGAAGACTGTATTAAAAAGGGAAAAGATTATTACGATGGTGGTCCACGCTACAATACAAATTATATCCAATGCACGGGGCTTGCAACTGTTACCGATAGTCTAGCGACACTAAAGAAGCATGTATTCGAAGAGAAGACGTTTTCGATGGATAAAGTTCTGAACTCAGTTTTGAAGAATTTTGAAGGTGAAGAATTTCTAAGACAAACGATAATCAATAAAACACCTTTCTTTGGCAATGATGATGAGTATGTTGATGAAATTGCTGTTAGAGTATATAATGATTTGGTTAAAGCAATCGACGGCAAGCCGAACATTAAAGGAGAAACATTCCATCTGAATATGCTTTCCACTACTTGCCATATTTATTTCGGCAAAGTTTTGGGTGCAACACCAAATGGAAGATTGGCCGGTAAATCAATTTCGGACGGAACTTCACCTTCGCACGGAGCCGATACTCATGGTCCATCAGCTGTTATAAAATCATTAACCAAACTTGATCAGACTAAATCGGGCGGAACACTGCTTAACATTAGATTCTTACCAAGTCTCTTGAAAAAAGATGAAGATATTAAGAAGCTTGGTAAACTCATTAGAAGCTATTTTTCTCTTGGCGGTCATCATGTACAGTTTAATATTGTTGATACAGCAACTTTGCTAGCTGCGCAAAAAACTCCGGAAGATTATAAGGATTTGCTTGTTCGCATGGCGGGATATAGCGATTATTTTAATGATATGAATTCTGACTTACAGCAAGAAGTAATTGAGCGTACTGAGAATGATGCTTTCTAGTTTCAAAATGGAATTCGAGGTTCATAAAATAGTCTCGAATATCTCGGGACTATTTTACTTTATGATTTTATCCGAAGGTAAAGTATAAATGGAATCCGGTTTTATTTTCGATATAAAGCGCTACTCGATAAATGACGGTCCCGGTGTTCGTGTTACTGTGTTTTTCAAAGGCTGCAATTTAAATTGCGCTTGGTGCCATAATCCGGAAAGCATTTCTCAAAAAGTACAGAAGCTATACACAGAAAATAGATGTATTCGCTGCAATGCTTGCGTTGATAATTGCGAACTTCATGCATGTTCGTTGACTGAAAATGGTATTGTTACAGATACGGATTTATGCAAGCTTTGTGGCAAGTGTGCTGAAGTTTGCCCGACAACGGCGACCGAAATTTCGGGCAGAATTGAAACTAGTGAAAGCATTCTCAAAATTATTCTTCGAGAAACTGTTTTAATGGATCAATCGGATGGTGGAGTAACGTTTTCGGGCGGTGAGCCGTTACTCCAGCCAAAATTTCTTTTTGATCTGCTAGAACTTTGCGGACAAAAAGGAATTCACAGAGCTGTTGATACCGCTGGTTTTGTTAAAACTGAAGTTTTGCTCGATGCATCGAAAAGAACAGATTTGTTTTTATTTGATTTGAAAATGATGGATTCTGAAAAACATAAAAAATGGACCGGTGTTCATAACGAATTGATCTTAACTAATTTGAAGAAACTTTCAGAAACTGGAAAAGAAATCAATATCCGAATTCCTTTGATTACCGGAGTTAATGATGACGAAATCAACATTGAACATAGCGCGCGGTTTGTTTCGTCGCTAGCTGGAGAAAAGAAAAAAATAAATATTCTACCTTACCACAATATTGCTCAGCAGAAGTATAGAAAATTGGGATTAGAATTTAATACAGAGCAACTGGAAGAGCCGTCCAAGGAAAATCTTTCTAAATTAATTTCACATTTCGAATCGTTTGGCTTAGACGCACGAGTCGGCGGATAGTCGCATTCAATAAAAAAATAATTACAAATCTCTCCGTTGGTTATATAAAATTACTCTACTATTTTTTCATCGCTAACAACAAACTACAGGTGTACAATGACGAAAGCTAACGGCTTAAGAAAAATTACCTTCGTGTTACTTCTTCCATTATTAATTCTAAACTTTACAATCCATGCGCAAGTTAAATTCAATCCGGATACTGTTAAGTTCAAGCAGTTTGATTTGGGAAAGATGTGGACCTTTGAATATGCTCCAGTCGATTATTTTCAGAAGGAGTATGGATTCAAACCTACAAGTGAATGGCTTGATAACGCGAGATTAGCTTCCTTAAGATTTGGCGGTGGATGTTCTTCGGGATTTATTTCGGAAGACGGATTGCTTCTTACAAATCATCATTGTGTTGATTTCATTGCTACACGCATTCAGCGTGAAGGTGAAAATATTCCGCGAGATGGCTTTCAAGCAATGACGCTAGCAGATGAAAGAAAAGTTCCGAATCTTTTTGTATCTCAGCTGCAGTTGATAGTTGATGTGACTAATGAAGTTGTGAAAGCTATAGCTCTTGGAAAAGATGATAAAGAAAAAGTTGATTTGAAGACTAAAATAATCGATGAACTACAAAACAAGTATTCGAAAGAAACCGGTTTAGCATGCCAAGTTACATCGCTTTACCACGGTGGTAAATATTCTCTATACGGATACAGAAGATATACAGATGTACGCGCGGTAATATTCTCAGAAAGAATTGTTGGTTTGTATGGAGGTGATCCGGATAATTATACCTATCCAAGATACAATTCCGATTTTGCTGTATTAAGAGTTTATGGTGAGGATGGTAAACCACTCAAGACAAAGAATTTTTTCAAAATGAATATTAATGGACCTAAGCTTGACGAAGTTCTATTTGCTCTTGGATATCCTGGAAGAACTAATCGCTTAAAAACAATTTCGCAACTGGAATACAATAGAGATATAGTCTACCGCAATAGCACATTCCAGAATAATGCTTTGATAAAAATTTATAACGAGATGATGAAACTCTATCCGGAAAAAGCTGATATTTATAGAGGTGCGCAGTTTGGTCCAGCGAATAGTGGTAAGAGAGTTACTGGATTCGTAACAAACTTATCCGATCCATATTTAATGGCAAGGAAAAAATCTTTCGAAGACAATCTTAAGAAGCAGATAGCTAAAGATCCGGAGAAACAGAAAATGTATGGGCACATTTGGGATGCGATTTCAAAATGTAGAAAGGAACTTGCTAAACATGCATGTGAATTGGCGGCCTTCTCTAAGCTGAATAATTCCATTTTCTTTGGAAGAGCATATGATGTTGTTGAAATGATGAATTCTCTTAAATTGCCCGAGGATCAACGGCCGGCTGAGATGAAAGGTGATAGGTTAGCGCAATCATTAAAGAATCTTCCGGAAACAATTGATATTCCGCTTGAAACTAAAAAGCTAGCAATGCTTATCGATTTCATTAAACTGAATCTTGGCAAGAACCATCCTTTGGTAACAAAATATTTTGGCAATGAAAAGAGTGAATCTGTTGCAGCCAAATTAATTGCTACGAGTAAACTAGGTGATAAGAACTTTTTGGTTTCTTTGATGAAAGGAACACCGGAAGAAATCCAAAATTACAAGGATGATTTTGTTAACTATTACTCAGAGACAAGAGATCTCCGCATAAAATATCTGAATGAGTCTCAAGAAATTGTAAATACCGAAACAGTTTTGGAAGATCAACTTGGATTAGCTATTTATGATGTTTATGGAACCAGCCTAGCACCGGATGCAACCGGGACATTGAGAATAAACGATGCGGTAATTGCCGGTTATGACTACAATGGAACTATAGCTCCTCCTGTAACAACTTTCTTTGGCTTATATGACAGATATTATTCTCATCAAAAGCAGTGGCCATGGGATTTACCTAAGCGTTGGGTAGATGCTTACAAGAATATTGATTTATCAGCTCAAAATAATTTTGTTGGTACATTTGATACAGCTGGTGGAAGTTCGGGAAGCCCTATTATAAATTCAAAGTCTGAATATGTTGGTATTATACACGACGGAAATATTGAAGGACTATCCAATGATTTCATCAATACAACAGAAAAGAGCCGCTCGCTTGCTTTATCAGCACAAGCAATTCATCTGATAGTTAAGGATATTTACAAAGTGCCTCGTATTGCTAAGGAAATGGAAACAGCTAAGCTTGCTGAATAGGTAAAAAGAATAATTTCAAAATAAAAAGAGGTTGTCACAAAAAAATGTTTTATAATAGAATAGCCCGCGGATGACACAGATTTAACTGATTTCCGCAGATTTTTTATTTGAAGAATTTCTTTTTAGACAACCTCTTTTTTGTTTCCGCAAATCTATTTCATGTAAACAAATTTTTTCGTTTCAACAAAATTACCAACTCTTAGTTGGTAGAAGTATACACCGCTAGTTAGTTTGCTTCCATTGAATTTGACCTCATATTTACCGGCTGGCTTAACTTCATTAACAAGCTGAATAACTTCATTTCCAAGCGTATCGTAAACTGTGAGACTAACTTTGTTTTTTTCTTTAATCTGGTACTTTATAGATGTACTTGGGTTAAAGGGATTTGGATAATTCTGCGACAAAGAAAAAGTAGAAGAAATATTTTCTTGATTTTTAGAAATACTGTTTGGAGTTCCCCAAATTGAAGTTACCCACTCCGGATAATCGATGAAAGGGTTGCGGTTCTTCTGAAATGAATAAACAACATTATTCCGGTTTATTTCAAAATCATCCGGAGGATCTTGCAAATTCCATTTTAGAAGGGTGTTCAACTTTCCGTACATTGGTTCTTTAGCAGGTGAACTTGGAATATAATCAACAACTTCCAAATTGGGTTCACCGTTTTCTCCTTCATAACGGGTCGCCATGTAAAAAATCATTCTGGCAATATCACCTTTTACTTCGTCTCTCGGTTCCCAAGAATCCCCATCATACTTATTGTTCGTTGCATTGGGAACTGGAATGCCGCCATTATCAAAATCCAAATTACTTTTGAGCGAATTTATATTCGGATTCTCCGGACGCAAGTGATGTGCATCTGTACCGGCACCAATTTCAGTTCCAAAATCACCGTGAGATTTTGACCAAACGTGCTCTCTATTCCAATAGGTTTGCGGTTCTTTACCAATTGATAGGCCCGAATAAATTCCAATTACGTTATTCGGATTTTTCGGATCTTCATCAGAAGCTTTCAGCATTTTCCAAACATCTATACTGGTTGGGGTGCTGTTATCAGTGTAAAAATATTTTGTGTGATTTTTTATCAAATCATATAACGCTGCTTTAAGCGCTTCTCCGTTTAATCCATTATTTTGTAAAGATGAATAATAGGATTTATCAATTCCGCTTGTTATACTTAGAATAAACATGTACTGCGAACCGGCTTTAGCAGATTGTCCGCCGGAAACATTATCAATCTTGAGAAAAGCCTTTTTAGGAATTTCAGAAACTCCATTATCAGCAATATTCAGTTTGATGGTTTGCTCGGCAGAACTTCCCGCTGGAAAAGTAACAGTTTGTGTTGTAAAATTATTTAAGTAGGAACTCGTAGCGCTGCTTGAATCGGCTATGAAAGATATTACGCATGAAGTTGAACTGGTTAATGATGGCTCCCTAATACTTATTGTTAGATCGTACGAACCTTTCATTTTCGAAATTGCGTCACTCATATCCTTAAATTGAACAAGCGTGTATGTATCCAAAGTAGTTACTGATTGCACAGATGAATTGGCACTAGTGCCAATGTTATTTGCGGCTCTAACTCGGTAATAGTATTTAGTGTTAGCAGATAGAGGCGAAATATCCTTGTTCAGACTATTACCAACATTTAGGTTATTGTAGCCGGAAACCAACTGTGAAAAATCTGAAGTTGTTGAAACGTCCAGATAATAATTTAACGCGCTAACAGAATTTTCCCAATTAGCGGTAAAACCTTTACTGGTAATATTTGTTGCTGGTTTTATGTTTGGAGGAACTGGTGCTGTTGTAACATCGCCGGATAAGATATTGTTGATTGCTACATTGTCAATTCCGAGTGCTTGTGCGTTAGAAGTAGTTGCTCCACTTGTCACAGAGTAATTCCATGCAAGAAATAAACTGTCATTAGGTGCTACTAATAAATTGGAGAGAGTCTTGTTGAGGATTTGCTTTTGTTCGATTGGAACTACAGATCCACCATTGTTGTCATCATTTTTTACAAAACTTGTTATAAAATTATCCCCTGCTGAATTCCAAGTAATTCCATTTTTCGAGTAATACAATTGAATCGAGAATCCGGATGCATTCGTTCCATTCCGAAATCTCATTACATCGTAAGTAAGATCAAGCTGAGTAATTGTAGAGTTGCCGTTATTCTTTAGAAACAGTAGAACATTTACACTTTTTGAACTGGCACTGGAGGAAATACCCCCAACAGCTCTGTCAGTAGGAGTAGAGCCGTTGCCAATCTCAAAATTGTATATTCCATTTGCTGCGGAGCTGGACATGTTAATCCCGGCAGCATAGTTCGTATTGCTTAACGCATTGGCATAATTGCCTATACTTTTTAGACTATTGTTCTTCTCAACCTTCCAACCATAGGGAAGAGATGCGTTTGCTGAAGGACCAATATTGTTAAAATTTTCAGTTATATTACTTCCAACTTGGATTGAAATCTGTGCGACAGAAAATGTGATTGGGATTAATAGCAGCAAAAGAAATTTCTTCATTAAGTCCTCGTATTTCGGATAGAATTTATTTTTAGGTGTGCGAAAGATAAGAATTCCAGATAGAACAATTTTCGGTTTAATTAGTGGGAATAATTAGAACTGACGGGAATGTGAATTGAGAAATTTTACTAAATGAGCTAAATCGCTTTATCCTGAGCAATTATTTATATTGTATACCGAATCAAACTCTTGAATACTAAATATCAATTATCTATGACTGAATCAATGAACTCCAGACCTAAGAACATCTTTTCGCAAACCAAGTATGAATTTCATATTGCCGGCGACATTAGACGAAAATATGACTTTAACGAAGAATTGTTTTCCTTAAATGGGAATATCGTTTTTGCAAACTTTGCTGCGGTCAGAACGTTTGTCCAAAAGCTCAATTCCAATAGAAGCGTAGATGAACATGTGGGTGCCGGGCAAGTAAATGCTGCCGGACTGCTTGATGAGATATATCATTATATATTCCGATTATATGAAGTACAAATTAATCCGGGTGTATTTAGTAAAGCACTGAAAGACTTAGAAGCAACACTCAGCAGTGATAGCACATATAAAATTCTTTACGAGTTCGTGAATATTTTTCCTCCTTCGGAAGTATACAAAGGCAAACAAACATCTGCTGAATATCTTGATTCTTACTCAGCTGATCGGTCAAATAAAGAAGTAACAATAGAAGAAATGATTCTTTTATACTTCGCGAATTTCAATCCGGCCAACAAAAAACTGTACGAACTTTTTGATAAAGAATATTTCACAGATAAAAATTTATTTAACAGAACTATTTCAGTTTTAGATAAATTCTTTCAAAACGAGAAGAAGTTCGGTCCGGATAACGAAGATATTTTCACGTTGCTAAAAACCCCTATCTTAAAAAATCCGGAAAACATAGAAGGTCAGTTAGAATTCATAAATGAAAAGTGGGGAATTCTTCTTGATGAAAAAATCTTGAGAAAAATTCTCAGCGGTAAAGATTTAATAAAAGAGGAATTCAAATTTGAGAGTTTCGGATTTGGCGGTGGCGGAGCACCGACTGCTGCACCCGTTTACAAAGCCGGGCAAGATGCTGAGCACCTTACTTTGGGAAAATCTGGCTATAAGTATGCAGTGGATTCTTGGAAAGATTTTATTGAACCGGAGAACTTTACAAAAGATATCGAATGGATGCCGCGCGTTGTTTTAATGGCTAAAAACAGTTACGTCTGGCTTGATCAGCTTTCAAAAAAATACAATCGGCAAATTAAAACTTTGGACCAAGTTCCAGATGAAGAGTTAGATGTTCTTACCCGTTGGGGTTTTAACGGTTTGTGGCTAATTGGACTTTGGGAACGAAGCAATGCTTCCAAAAAAATTAAACACATAATGGGAAATACTGATGCTGTTGCTTCAGCATATTCACTTTATGATTATCAAGTTGCATATGATTTAGGTGGTGAATATGCATACAATAACTTAAATGAAAGAGCGCGGGCAAGAGGCATTCGACTTGCAAGCGATATGGTGCCTAATCATACCGGAATATTTTCAAAATGGATTACTGAGAATCCTAACTATTTTATACAAACAAACAATCCGCCATTCCCGAATTATACCTTCCACGGACCGGATTTATCGGATGATTCATCATTCCAAATCCGAATTGAAGATGGTTACTGGCGCAAGACCGACGCAGCAGTTGTATTTCAAAGAATTGATAATCGCAATGGTGAAGTAAGATATTTATATCATGGCAACGACGGCACTAATATGCCGTGGAATGATACTGCTCAGCTTAACATGCTTCAGAAAGATGTTCGCGAAGCTGTAATTCAAAAAATATTTGATGTGGCTCGTAAGTTCTCGATTATACGATTCGATGCAGCTATGACTCTTACTAAACGACACTTCTCACGTCTCTGGTATCCAGAACCGGGCAGAGGAGGGGATATTCCTTCCCGAGTAGATTATGCAATGACGAAGGATGAATTTGATCAGCAGTTTCCGGAAGAATTCTGGCGCGAAGTTGTTGATAGAATTAATGCCGATATGCCCGAAACACTTTTACTTGCAGAAGCATTCTGGCTTCTAGAAGGTTACTTTGTCCGTTCGCTTGGAATGCACCGTGTTTACAATTCTGCTTTTATGCACATGATGATGAAAGAAGAGAATGAAAAATACCGCGATGCAATTTCCAACACGCTTGAGTTTGAACCGGAAATCTTGAAACGTTACGTAAACTTTATGAGTAATCCGGATGAAGAAACGGCTATAAAACAATTTGGTAATGATGATAAATACTTTGGTGTTTGTACAATTCTGGTTACACTTCCGGGCTTGCCAATGTTTGGGCATGGACAGATTGAAGGCTTTACTGAGAAGTATGGAATGGAATATCAGCGTGCCTATTATCACGAAACTGCAAATCAATGGATGATTGAACGGCATGAGAGGGAAATATTCCCGCTTATGAAGAAACGTTATCTATTTAGTCAAGTTGCTAATTTCTGGCTGTTCGACGTAATCAACGGCTACGGTGTTGTTGACGAAAATGTTTTTGCTTATACGAATATGGAATATGGCGAACGTGCAATAGTTTTCTACAATAATAAGTATCAGTCAACTAGCGGAACGATTTCCAAATCTTCTCCAAAGTTAGTTGGTCATGCCGATGGCAACAAACATACCATTTCGATTTCAATTTCTGATGCTTTGCATATAAACGGAGCCGATAAATATTTTTATATCTTTAGAGAACACACAAGCGGTTTGGAATTCATTCAATCTGGTAAAGACTTGGTTAATAACGGATTTTTTGTTGAACTCGGCGCGTTTAAGAATAAAGTATTTCTTGATTTCCGCGAGATCATAGATATTAATGGCGATTATGAAAATCTTGCCGGCAAGCTAAATGGTAAGGGCGTTCAAAACATTAATAATGCTATCGTAGAAATGAAACTCGAACCAATGCATACATCTTTCGAAACTATTTTCAATGAAGTTACCATGGAGAACTTTGTTGACGCGATTATGATTGATGATAAAGATAAAGACAAAGAGAAAGTTGTAGTTCAGTTTTTGGAAGACGAGTTCCAAGAATTCCTAGAAGCAGTTAAGAAGCATTACAAATTGAAATTCGATCATAAACTTGCGCTGAGAGATTTTGAAGATGAAATTATTTCCCTTCGTGACTTAAACAATATGTTAAATCAAGAATTCGAGTTGAAGAAATCACCGAAGTATTCTACTCTGCACAAGTCCTTTGTTGTTTCTGCCGAGATGAATTATAAAGAGAATTCTTTGTTATTTATGATTTGGCTAACAATAATAAATCTAAAGAAGCTTCTTGATGAGTCTGGTGAGTTGAATAGTAAAAACTTTCTTGAGAAAATGAGGCTTGATATTCCGGTTAGAAAAACATTGCGTAGACTGGGGCGCGGTGAGACTGAGATTTACAACGAAATAATGCTTCTTGGTATACTTATGGAATTTGATACTGTTCTATTCGACAAAGAAGAACAACCGGAATTGCTTGATGTTGAAACTAAAAGAAATATTAAATGCTTTCTTGAAGATATTCTCAATAATCATCGCGCACAGCTTTATCTCGGCGTTAACGAATACGAGGGGGTAGTTTACTATAGTAAAGAGAATTTTGAGGATTTGATTAATTGGATGTTCTCAATTTCTCTTTTGGAAGCTATGAAGACAGAACCGAACAAAATAAGCATGCAGAATACCATTGATGAAATTTCTATTGTTTGTGAAAACCTAAAGCTGGCAGCTGTGAAATCGGGTTATAAACTGGAAGAATTGAAAACTTTGTGTAATAAGAAACCTTAGGATTCTACTATAACGTGATAAAACAACGGCAGCTTGCGCTGCCGTCTGAGGAGTTGTGTGTAAGCTAAAGTTAGAATATTCTTGGACTCAATCGAAGTCCTACACTCGAACTCCAGCCTACAATATTTAGACCGTCGCTATATAAGCCGGCGTCAAAATTCAAATAAACATTTTGTAATATGTTATAATCCAAACCAACTCCAAATCTTCCGTCGAAGATTCCTTTAGTTTCTTCTAAGTTTGTTGCAGCATATGTTGTATTTCTATTTGTGTAAACGATCCCAGCGGAGAAATAAGGGCGAATAGTTTGAGATGGAAAAGGAGTCAAATAGGCAGAAAGATGTGTGCGAATATCTCTTTCTTCGCCGGTTAACTTTTCGAGATTATCCTTGTAGTACTCTCCCGTAAAAGCAATCGAAATATCCTTATTGAGTGCGTATCCTAAAATCAAACCATATCCAAGAGGAGCTTTAATCTCGGTTAGCTTTTGTTCACTTCCGATATTTTCAAAACGTGTTCCGACCAAACCAATTGCGAAACGGTTCTGAGCCATCATTCCGCTAGCCATTAATAATATGGCTAAGAAGATCATAAATAATTTGTTTTTCATATTAACCTCATATGTTTTGTAGTTGTGTTGTTTTAAATAAGTGATTCATTCTGTAATAAGCTGCGGCAAAAAAGATAATTGCAAGAATGAATAAATGAATTATTTGCGTATAAACATTCGCGAATCCGCCTCCCATCATTGTTAGTTTTATAACCGAGCTGGAATATGGAGTGAAAGGAATTACGTTGGCCCAAGCTTTAATGGGCAGAGGAAGAAATTCAAAAGGCCAGCTATATCCGGAAATCAAAAACACCGGATAGGAGGAAAGTGTTAGGAACTGCATGGCAATAATTTTTCTTTCGAAGAAAGAGGAGATAAAGATGCTCATAAAAACTACTGCAGTAAGCATTAGAATTGTCAAAAGAATAAATGGAGCAACGCTTCCGTTAAATGGCAATTTGAAAATGTAAAAGTTCACTGAGAAGAAGAAGGTTGTGTAAACTGAATAAAGCATCACATAAAACAATCCTTTACCGATGATTGCTGTTGGTATGTTATTGTCTGCATAACTAAACAAACTGCTAATTGTCTTTTGCTCTCTTTCTTTGGCTACGCTTTCTGAAAGTCCTAAGAGAAGTGTCTGATGTAGAATTATTATGAGAACTGAAGGGACAAGAAAATCGCCATAACTTTCGGTATAGTTGAACATTGGGCGTATTTCAACCTTAACTGGTTCAACTAATTCTTTGGCTTGTTCTAAATTATATCCGAGTGCTTGAAAATATTTCAGTCTAATGCCAGCGCCAAGAGTTGCGGAAACTTCATTCACAGCTTTATTAATGTCATTAGAGATTAAGAATCGAGATGTATTCAAGAAAGACTTTAAATCGCTTCCTTTTCCGCTCTTTAACTCGGCTTCAAAATTTGCGGGAATAAATATTATTGCGTGAGCATTTCCGGAAATAATTTCCTTTTTAGCCGAATTCATATCACATGCATCTTTAGTAACTTTAACAAGTTGGCTGGCATCAAGCATTCGAATAAATTTGCGTGAAGTTGTTGATTGGTCTTGGTCAACAACTACAACAGGCACATCAGTTTCTACTTTGTTGTAATATATAGAGCCGTAGAAAAAAGAATAGAAGAGAGGAGCTATCAGTAAAACGGAAATCAAATTTCTATCTGGAATGATAAGTCCAATTTCGCGCCTAACAAGCTTTAATAAAGTTCTGAATAATTTCATACTACTTCCGCAGCTTTGTTGTAAAGATTTATCTGATATTTAAGCGCGAACAAAGTTAAAAGCGCGGAAACCACTGCGAACAATCCGAGTGCTGCTGTTTCATTCCAAACATCCATGAACGTTCCGTTCATTTGATATATTTTCAGCAAACCGTTTAGGAAGTGTGTGAATGGAAGCATCTGTGCTAAAGTATTGTGAACTATCGGCATAGCCGATAGCGGAAAAGTGAAGCCGCTTAGTATGAAAGCCGGAGTATTAATGAAAACTGAAATCTCAGTAGCAAAAAGCTGATCATGTATAATGCTTGAGATGAATAGTCCAAGATTTAAGCACGCAGCTACAAAAACCATAAAGAAGAAGATTAACAAATGTGAAGAGCCGTAAATCTTGATATTGAAAAATGGAAAAACTAAGCCGATTATCATTAGAGCAGAAGCTGTATGAATAACAAAGTGAGGCACTGCTTTACCAATGAAAATCATTAAAGGATTATCATTGGCAAGTTTCATCAGCTCTTTGAATGTCTCATGAGAGAATTCTGAACTGATTACGATCACAGATGCTGTCATGATTAATAACTGAAATGTGAACGCAATCAGTCCAGGCGCTAAATAATTTTGGTAACTGTAATTCGGATTGAAAAGAGAATGTGTTTCTATTCTAACCGGGTTAGCTATGTTCATTGCTTTTTCATAGCTCATACCTTTAGCGCGCAGCTTTCTAAGTTGTGCGCCGGCCGAAACAGTTCTTATTACAGCAGATGCATCTTTTAAAATTGTATTGCCTATAATCAAATTGCTTGTATTCTTGTAGACAACTACAGTAGTGCTTTTACCTTCTTTAATTTCCTTTTCCAGATTGCGAGGAATGAAAAAAGCACCATGAATTGTTCCGTCAAAAAAGTCTTTTTTGATTTCATCTAAAGAGTAATCATACTTAACAATCCTCATAGAGGAAGTTGCTTCAATCTGCTCGCAAATCTTTTGTGAAAGGGGAGAATGATCTGCATCGTAAACTGCAACCGGAAGTTCGCGCAGAAGCTCCTTGTTGTATATAAATCCGTAAAAAAGAAAGATTAGTAAAGGGATTATAATCATGAGCAAGTAAAGTGTTTTCCTTTCTTCGATTCTTCTCAACTCACGTAGCGCTATTTTTCTAAAAGTGTTCATCATTTCATTTTCTTGAACTTGCTCTTAATCATAGTCTTCTTTTTACAATTTAATATTTACAGTCATACCGGGACGCAATCCTTCAATCGCGTTTTTGTTTCTTAAGTTAATCTCAAAAGTCTTTAAATCGAACTCACCTTTTTGGTTTGTAGGCTTCCATGTTGCAAAATCAGCCATAGGAGCTATGTAGCTCACTTCAAATTCATATTCGCCATTGCCTAAAGCCGGAATTTTGCCAATAAAAGTTTTTCCGGATTTCATTTGGCCCATTAAATCTTCTCTAATCTGTAAAACAACAAACGAATCGTTAGACCTAAGTAGAGTAAAGATCGGATAGCCGCTGTTAATAACTTCTCCTTCGTCACTAATTGACTGAAATACCTCTCCGTCAACCGGTGCTTTCAGTTCCAATTCCTTTTGATAAGCGATAGCTTCGTTAAAAGCATTCTCGGCTTGATGGAATAAAGACTCAACCGCATCAATTTCTTCGTAGCGAGCACCTTTCATAACCATATCCAATTTTGCCTTTGCTGCATCCATCTGGTCTTTTGCGGCTGAGTACTTGAATTCCATTTCATCTTTTTCTTGAGTTGAAATAACTTTGTCTTTATAGAGTGATTGAAAGCGAGTCCAAGTTTTAGCTGCATAATCAAATTGAGCCTTAGCTTGCTGATACATTTTTTCCGTCGCTTCTTTTTCTTCAGCACGGGCACCGTTTTTTACCATAGTCATTCTCGCTTTAGCTGCTTCCATAACGCCGCGGGCCTGTTCAACTTTAGCATCCATTTCTTTGCTTTCCAGCATTGCCAGAACATCACCTTTTTTAACTGTATCTCCTTCTTTCACAAAAATCGTCTCAACTCGTCCCGGAATTTTGGAAGCGACATCTACTTCTGTTGTTTCAACAATTCCCGTAATTATTATTTCTTCACTTCCGAATGATTTTGTAACGAGAAATACTATTGCAATAACAGCAACAATAACTGGTACAGATATAATTAGTGTTTGCTTATTCAATTTCATTTTTACTCCTATTTCACCCAAATATTCAATAATTCTGTAGGATTGCCAGTCGCTAGATAGAGATCGCTTAAAGCGTTGTAATAGTTATATAGCGATAGTTCTCTTTCAATCTGAATTTTCTCAAGCTGTAAGCGAGCGTCTATTACTTCGAGAGAAGTTCCCATTCCGGTTTCAAAGCGTTTTTCGTTTTGACGAAGATTTTCGTTAGCAAGATTTATTGTTGCATCTAGTTTTAGGAAACGCGTTTTATTGTTCTCAACTTCGAGATATGACTTGATAACCCATAATTCAATTTTCTTTTGTGCGTCAGCCTCGGCAAATTCAACTTCTTTTTCCAAATGCTTTGCAGTCTGTAATTTCAAATAATCTTTGAAGCCATTAAAAATATTGTACTTCATTTGTACGCCTATTGCCCAGCGTGGTTCTAAGCTAGATAAGTATTCCGGATAAATTTCATATTTGCCGAAAGCTGCAATTGTTGGTAAGAATGCTGAACGTGTTACATTAAAGTTCTCTTCTGCAAGTAGTTTCTTTTGTTCAATTATCCTAAGGATCGGCTGATCCAACTTCGCTTTAGCTTTCAAGGAGGAAAGGGAATCGGTACTATTTTTAAATACTAGTGAGTCGGTAAAAGAAATTGATTCTGATTCGTTTATTCCAATAGTATTCCTTAATGCTGTTGTTGCCAAAACTAGGTTGTTTTTATCATTCTCTAGATTTCGCTCCGCTTCAGCAACTGCAACTTCTGCTCTTAACAAATGATGATTGGCAATCAAACCTTCATTAAATAGTTTTTCCGCTTTCTCTTTATGCGAAAGAATTCCGTTTAGAACATCCTTACGAGTTTCAACAACAGAATTGAGAAGAAGAACCTTCGTGTATCGGTCAATTACTTCGTACACTATCTCATTCTTCGTCTTTTCCAGTTCAATGTTAGCAGATTCCATCTCAGCCGAAGCTGCTCCTTTTGCAGCAAGCAGTTTCCCTCCTAGAAAAAGAGGTTGAGTAACTATAAACGTTCCGGTTCTATAGTTCTGTTTCTTAAATGTTTCCTTAAAGGCTGGTATCAAAGAATTTAAGGAAGATGCTACTTGAATCTTTATGCCATCTTTCTGCGCTTGAGATAATGGTCCTTTGCCGCCTACTATGCTGCCCAAGTTTGTTAGCTCAGCTTGGTTTGTAGACTGAAGTGTGATGATTACATCCCGAATAGGACTCAGATCAATCACCATAACATCATTTAGATGTGTATAGCTTAGATCAAAATTGAGTGATGGCAAAAAATTACTATAGGCAGAAAGATTATCATATTCTTTTTGCACTACTTTTTCTTGGTACTGCTTAATTCTCTCATTATTCTGAATAGCTAAAGAAACTGCTTCTCCCAAACTAATCTTTGTAGTCTGGGCAAATAGTGTAACAGAGCAGAGCAGTAAGCATATTGTCGTTATTTTTTTCATATTGTTTTTGTATAATGAATCGAGATTCAATAATAAAGCAAAAAAATTATTTTTTAATTCCGTTTTTAGTTAAATACCTAACAGTTTGTCTAATTTTATTTAATGGAAAAGTTTTCGGATCTGAAGCCCAGTGCTGGATCAGATTCCTTATAGCCCCAAAAAGATAGTAACGCAAAATCCCAACATCTAATGAATCACTAAATACTCCTTTTGCAATTCCTTCAGATATAATCTCCTCGCCGACATTCATAAACTTTTCGTAAAAAGTTGTGAATCGCTCTTGGGCGCTTCTTTGCAAATGACTCTGTTCATTAACAAAAACCATGGCTAATGGTGGATTTTCAATATAAACATCGAATACTAGATCAATCATCGCCTCAAATTTGTCAGTAGGGGAAAGATTAGAATTAGTCTTTACAGCCACTAATTCATCATAAAGTCTGGTCCAAATTTGAGAAAAGATTTGCAGTAAGATGTCTTCTTTATCCTCAAAGTATACATATACGCTTCCGGTTGCTACTCCGGCAATTTCTGCTATCTTAGAAATCTTTGCTTTGTGATAACCAGCTTCGGCAAAAACCTTGATTGCAGCTTCAAGAATATCTTTCTCTTTATTTCCTTCTTTTACTCTCATGTCAAATCATTAATGAATACTGATTCAAAAATAATGTCTCCTTTTCCATTTGTCAAGAAAAATCTAAAAAATATTTCGATAATAATTTAAGAAACCGTCGGCACTAAGCGTTAAATTCATATTAATGTTGGTGGCGATGGTAGAAAAAAAATAATTAGAGAATTAGAAAAAAGTTTTTATTTTATCGACATGAATGTCTTGATATAATTGGTATATAGAATTGAAGTAAAAGGAAATGGACTTATTTAATTTTATCAGAAAGTACTTTAACTGGAAATAGAATTTTCGCTTGAACATAAATACATTATTACGATTGCTCGTTACTAAAACGGAATTTAGGTTGCCTTTATATAAATGCCTACACAAAATTCTTCCATTCAACCAAATTGTGCTAGGCATTTTTTATTGTGAAAAGAATATAAGGTTCTTACTATGTCTGGAGTAAACTCTCATACCGAAACGATTGAAATTGCTAATTTCAAATCGAAACTAACCAAATCACAAAACCAGCGTGGCGCACTCATTGGTCTTTTACAATCAGCGCAAGATGCCTTTGGTTACATCCCGGAAAATATCATTGAGCAAATCAGCGAAGTAGAAGGAACTCCGCTTGCTGATATTTATGGAGTGATTACTTTTTATTCTCAATTTAGATTAAAACCTCTGGGTAAAAATATAGTCCGCATATGCGAAGGAACTGCTTGCCATGTTAATGGTGCTAAGACTGTTCTTCAAGCACTGGAAGATGAACTTGGTGTAACCGTCGGCGAAACATCAAACGATGGAGTATTTTCTCTTATTTCTGTTGCTTGTTTGGGTTGTTGTTCCTTGGCTCCGGTAATGATGATTAATAACGATACGTTTGGAAATCTTACAACTGATAAAATCAAGAAAACACTCAAAAATTTCCGTAGTAAGTCTTTGGTGGAGGCCGCAAATGAAAAAAATTAAAGTTGGGCTTGGTACTTGCGGAATTTCTGCCGGTGGTGAATTAGTTTATAATAAGTTTAGAGAAGAATTGGATAAACAACCAGCAATTGCTGAACTATGCGAGACCGGTTGTAATGGAATGTGCTACGAAGAAGTTCTGGTTGAAATAGAAGATGAAGACAAAAGCTATCTCTATTCGAGAGTTACGGTTGATAGAGTTGGAAAAATCATCAACGAACACATTATCAATAATACTCCAATCAATAATTGGATAATAAGAAGTGAAGATGTTTCCAAAGAAGAAAGCTTCTTGAAAGATCAGCACAGAATTGTACTTAGAAACTGCGGAGAAATAAATCCTACTGTTATTGATGATTACATTGAGAGAAATGGTTACGAAGCAATTCAAAAAGCTTTGCAAGGTTTAACAAGAGAAGAAGTAATTGATACAATAATAAAATCGGGATTGCGAGGAAGAGGGGGCGGAGGTTTTTCTACCGGAATGAAGTGGAAATTCGCATATAATTCGCAGTCGGATAAAAAATATATAATCTGTAATGCCGACGAGGGAGATCCCGGTGCTTTTATGGACCGTAGTGTTCTTGAAGGTGATCCACATTCAGTTCTTGAAGGAATGATGATTGCGGCATTTGCAATTGGTGCTGATGAAGGTTATATCTATGCAAGAGCTGAGTATCCTCTTGCAATAAAGAGATTAAAGATTG
>Ga0172380_10002538_pt1 | contig 27600 bp, 20 predicted proteins | sample Leawe162metaG_FD_119747 | JGI IMG/M metagenome (GOLD analysis project Ga0172380, IMG submission 119747) | Leachate microbial communities from a municipal landfill in Southern Ontario, Canada - Leachate well 162 metaG | ecosystem: Engineered > Solid waste > Landfill > Unclassified | place... | reverse complement strand
TGGTTGCTCGGCATTAACCGTCAACAGTTCAGCCTGGCGAACCGGTGTGGCCTTTACCAGCTTCTCCACCCGTTTTTGCACAAAACGCCCATGCGCCTCGGCAAAAGTTGCCAGCTCACCATGATCACTTTGCTCAACTCCGTTTTCATCAAACCAGGCACAACACACATTCAGTGCCCGACCCGGCTCGCCACACGCATTCTGATAAGCCCGACGACCGGCGGAATAGGCATCGAAGAGCGACCGAACAAGCGCCGGCGGCAGCGTGGCAGAGGAAAGCAAAACCCGCGAGCCAAGCAGACCTGCCCAATGCACCAGACGGGTCAAAGCATGCACATCGGCAAGATCAAAGTCGTCCGGCTCATCAAGCACCAGATCGGAGGTAAGGAGTCGCAACATGGGCGCGATTTGCTTGCCGCCCCGTTCGCCTTCGGTTGCCGGAATCAGGTGGTCAACGGTGCTGACCAGAATTGGCGCGCTCACCAGCTGGTGAAGTTTCGGCGTTTTCAGCAGCCACTGATTGAGACGACTATCATCAAGCGCGCCTTCATAGCTGACATACTGGTTTTCGGCAAACAGTTCTTCCGCCGATTCAGAACCGGCCAGCTTTTCATGGTCGTTATTGAAATCATGCAGTTCCCGCACAGCCTGTGAACCGATCAACACCGCCAGATCGTCATCATCCAGCCCCAGCCGCTTACGCAGCGCATCCCCCGTTTGCAAAGTAAGGGTGCGCAGACCAAGGGCGATGCTGAAACGGCAGCCTGACTTTTCATCTGCCAGACCATACATGATGCGGCCATTGGCAAATGTTTTGCCGCAACCGGTCGAGGCCAGGTTGACGCCAAAAAAACCGTGCCCGGCAGAACGTTCCCTAACGCCGCAGGCAAGTTCATAGGCTTTGTCCTGCCAGCGAAAGTCAGGATTCTCGCTGCGTTTCTTAAAGCCTTTATGCCGCGTGATTGCCGGTAGCGATTGCCTGAGTGACGGCAACCCTTTCGCCAGCAATACCGCGTTGTGACCAACACCAACCAGATGTTCATCGAGTTTTTGTTTTACCTTTTTTGTCTCGCGGTCTGTATTGGCATACACGTTATAATCGCCGTCCTGCCAGACAAGGGTCACATCATGAGCCGAATAGTGATGGTCGGAGAGCATCAGAAACAGGCGAGCCAGATGCATGGTAAACGGGTCGGCCATCCAGTCTTTATCGCCACGGACGACATCCTGCTGTTTTAAAGCCCGGTTTGCCACGGCATGTGCCTTGGCCCGCCAGGTCTTGCTGCGCAAGGGAGTGCCTCCTGCGAATTCCCACACCGCTAGTTTGTCTTTTGGTGACCATTTTTCGCGGCAACACTGGGGCGAATTCCAGGAAGGGCCGAACCACCTGCTGCTTTCCATCCAGCTGTCAATCTGGCCTAGCCGTGGCGCATTGGAGTTGTCAGGGGTTTTATCCCACTTCGGCAGGCGGTGATGCGAAACCAGCAACCAGCCAATTGTGCGAGCGAATGACGGCTGGAGGGTCTTAAACGGGTTTCCGGCTGTGCCCGGTTCATCTTTAATCAGCGCCTCCAGCAAACTCTGCTCATCACTCTCACTGATCGTGCTCAGCTTCTCAAGCCACTGCCGGTCAGTCATTTCTTCGACAAACGCCTGAAACATACGTAACGACAACCACTCGTGGCGATACGGTTCAGATATATTGCCGCTATGGTTTGGTTTAAGTTTCTGTTGAAACAACAGATTCGCCTTCCCAAAATCATGAAAAAGCCCGGCAATAGCCGCCAGCAGCGAAATCACCTCCGCCGTATGCCACTGGTTTTCACGTTGCGATTTCAGGACATCTCGCCCGGTGGAGTTGGTGGGCACCGTGCCTTGTTCGTTAAACTCCCGCAGGCTGCCGACAATCCACAACAGCTCCGTCCGGTTGGCGGATTTTATCCAGTGACAGGCCACGGCGGTGTTACGTTTGGCTGTTTTGCGCAGCATCTTCCGCAAAGTCGTCAAACCTTGCTGTGTGATGGCAGTTTGCCAGGTACGTTCCCCTTTGCGCTCCGCAAACTGATCCAGAATACGGCGGGTTTCCACCAACGCTCGCTTGCTGCACTGGGAGACAAACATGACATTCATTTGCCCACCTCACTGAGCGATTCGGCGACGTCTTTGATGGTATCGATCATCACATCCAGCGCCTCTGCCTGGTTAAACCCTTCGGTACAGCGGCGCCGGAATTCCTGTTCATCTTCACCCTGCATGGCAGCTATAAAGGCTTGCGGTAAAATCAGGGCGTCTTTTATTAAGTCGGCGACATCAAAGACCAGGCCACCCCGCCGGGTTTTACCGTGCAGCACCGCCAAACCATGCGGCAAACCGAGTACCCATGCCGCCGTAGCGCCCAACCCATAGGCAAGATAGTTGCCGTGATCCAGAAAACGATTGGCAACATCTGTGCCCGAGCCTCGTTTGGACCGGGTAAAGTCACCATATTTGACCGTGTTGACCGCTATTTTGTAGAGTGCCTTGGTAAGAGCGGCTTCCTGGGCAAGTATATCGTTGTTGTTGTGGCACTGGTCCAATGCCACCCTGGTACTGTTCAGCAACGAAACAAGCTGTTCACGGTTGACCGTAAACCCGTCCTCACGCTGCATGCGGGGGCTGAGCCACTGCTTTTCAATCTGTGTAAGCCGCACGAGCTGAAACGCTTTGGCAGCCGCAAGGCGTTTTTCATCGTTAAACCAGAAGCTCACCCAATGTTGCAGATACTCAGTTGGCCGGTATTCACTTTGCGGCGTCAGCCAGGAGACATCGACCTGCACTTCGTTTGCCGCGAACAAGGGTGTTCCGCCACCGCCACAAAAACCGACCAGCACACCGGCTTTTGCCAACTCCCGCATCGCCAGTTGCGTAATTGATGTGCCGGTACCAAGTAACAGGGAGGTGGTATTGGCAATGGGGATATTCCAGTACAGTGAGTCCTTGCCCTCCTCGGTTACATACTCGACACGACCGCCGTTGACCAAGACGCGACAGTGCTGGAGGTAGTACATGTTTGCCCGTTTGGAGTGCATGATCGTTTTTAAATCTGAGGGAGAGAGATCTTCCATTTTTGCGCCTTTCTGATGGAGCGAGGATACGATCCAGCCTGAATTGCCATAGCAGATTTTGCCTAATTTAGACAAGACTTATAAACCATTACTAAGGTTATTTTTGTAATAAGCAGCGTGGGAAAAAGGGTAACACGGGAATGAGACACAATACGTCATGGGCACAAATTTCAATCAATTTGACCAGGTTTATTCTGAAAACTCCTGTTTGTAAGTAATTCAGAAATTACAATCTGTTTGCCTGACCATTCCATATATGATATTGTCTGTAATATGATATTTAGACTTGTTCTCGATACCAATGTTCTGGTAACCGCCCTGTGCAATCGTGACGGTGCGTCCCACCTCCTGATTCGTTGGGCCTTGGCGGACAGAATAAGACTATTGGCATCGCCAGCTCTCTGGCTGGAGTATGAGGCGGTGGTCAAACGGCCTCAAATCAGGTTACGGCACGGAATTTCGCTTGAGAATCTTGACATTGTGCTGGACACCTTGGCTGCCCATGTGGAACCGGTTCACCTGAATTTTCTCTGGAGACCTCAATTGCGTGATCAGAATGATGAAATGGTTTTGGAAACTGCTTTGAATGCCGGTGCTGATGCACTGGTTACATTTAACACCAAAGATTTTGCTGATGCAGCCAACCGTTTTGCTCTGAAGTTAATAACACCGGCTGAATGTATCAAGTTGACAGGAGCCATAATATGAGCCAATACGCCCTTCGCATCCCTGATTCACTTGCTGGTTATGCCAAAGAACTTGCCCGCGAAGACAATGTGTCACTTAACCAGTTTATCGTTCTGGCTCTCGCTGAAAAAGTTTCTGCTTTGAAGACAGAAGCGTTTTTCATGGAACGCGCCAAACGTGCTGACATGGAAAAGGCGTTGAGCGTTCTTGATTCGGTCAAAAAACTTCCACCGATTGCAGGAGATGAACTGCCGAGCTAAAACCGGCAATATGATCGCAAATCACGCCCCACCAACCGGCTCGGCATAGCAAACGTCCTTTTGCCCGGAACACCGCCCCGATCAAACCCCGATCCCTTGACATTCCGGCTTCATATCTGTAGTTTAGTGCAGTTTTAACGAATCTGAAACGGAGAACGCATCCCATGGAATATAAAGACACCCTCAACCTGCCACAGACGGATTTTGCGATGAAGGCCAACCTGAATCAACGGGAGCCGGAAATGCTCGCCAAGTGGGAGCAGAACGGCCTGTATGCCAAACTCGAAGAGCAGGGCAAAGACAAACCACTTTATGTTCTGCATGACGGCCCTCCGTACGCCAACGGCCATATCCATATCGGCCATGCGCTCAATAAGACCCTCAAGGACATCGTGCTCAAAGTCAAGCGCATGGAAGGCTTCCGCGCTCCCTATGTTCCGGGGTGGGATTGTCACGGTCTGCCGATTGAGCTGCAGGTGGAAAAAAACCTGGGATCACGGAAACATCAGATCAGCAAACTGGAGATGCGCAAGGAATGCCGCACCTATGCTGCAAAGTTCGTTGATATCCAGAAAGAAGAATTCAAACGCCTCGGTATTCTGGGAGACTGGGACAAGCCGTACCTGACCATGAACTACGAGTACGAAGGCTTGACTGCCGCAGAACTGGCCCGCTTTGCCCATAACGGCGGGCTGTACCGCGGCCGCAAACCGGTGCACTGGTGTTCGTCATGTGTAACGGCGCTGGCCGAGGCCGAAGTAGAATACGCCGACCACACATCCCCCTCCATTTACGTCCGCTTTGCCCTGCAGGATGACATGTCAGCCGTTATACCCGCGCTGGCCGGAAAACAGGCGTATATCGTCATCTGGACGACAACCCCCTGGACAATTCCCGCCAACCTGGCGGTAGCGCTCCATCCCGAGTTCGATTACGTTGCGCTGGAAACGGAGAAAGGTGTTCTGATTGTCGCGGAAGGGCTCAAGGACTCGTTCCTGGAAACAGTCGGCCTGACCGGCAGCGTCATCGCAACATTCAAGGCGGGGGTACTGGAACGCAAACGGTGCAAGCACCCTTTTTATGACCGTGATTCAATCGTGCTGCTTGGTGAGCATGTCACCCTGGAAGCTGGTACCGGCTGCGTCCACACCGCCCCCGGCCACGGCCAGGAGGATTATGAACTGGCGCTGAAGGAAGGGCTTGAGATCTACAACCCGGTCGATAATCATGGCAAATATCTGCCAACTGTCGAATTTTTCGGCGGCCAGCAGGTTTTTCCCGCCAATCAGAGCGTGATCGACAAACTGATCGAAGTTGAGGCGTTGCTCCAGACCTCAAAAATCAGCCATTCCTACCCGCACTGCTGGAGATGCAAAAAACCGATCATCTTCCGAGCCACCGAGCAGTGGTTTATCAGCATGAAGGCCAACGACCTGCGTGAAAAGGCGCTGAAAGCCATCGACCAGGTAGAGTGGATTCCGAAATGGGGGCGCGAACGGATCTACGGCATGATTGAGAATCGTCCCGATTGGTGCGTGTCACGTCAGCGTTCGTGGGGTGTACCGATTACCGCGTTCTCCTGTACATCCTGCGGCGAATACATCGCCGACGGCACCATCATGGATCACATCGCGGAGATATTCAAAAAGGAAAGCTCCGATGTCTGGTTCGACTGGAGCGCCGAACAGCTGCTCCCTGCCGGATCGGTCTGCCCGAAATGCGGAGCGGCAACGTTTGAAAAGGAAAACGATATTCTTGACGTCTGGTTCGATTCGGGTGTTTCCCACGCAGCCGTGCTGGAACCGAGTGCCACCCTGCGTTCCCCCGCCGACATGTATCTGGAGGGAAGCGACCAGCACCGCGGCTGGTTCCATTCGTCCCTGCTGGAGAGCGTCGGCACCCGGGGAGTTGCACCGTACAAGAGCGTTTTGACCCACGGCTTCGTGCTGGACGGCCAGGGGCGCAAGATGAGCAAATCCGTTGGCAATGTCGTTGCCCCGGAAGATGTCATCAAGAAGTTCGGCGCCGATGTCCTGCGCCTCTGGGTAGCCGCCATGGATTATCAGGACGACACCCGCATATCCCAGGAGATCCTGACAAGGGTTGCGGAAGCGTATCGCCGCATCAGGAACACGTGCCGCTACATTCTCGGCAATATCAACGATTTTGATCCGGCTACCCAATCGGTGCCATTTGCAGATATGCCGGAAATCGACCGGTGGGCCCTGCACCAGCTTGAAATACTGAAAGCACGGGTACTCGTCGCCTACCAGGAACTGGAATTCCATGTCATTTATCAGGAAGTCAACGGGTTCTGTACGACAGAAATGAGCGCCTTCTATCTCGACATCCTTAAAGACCGGATGTACACCAGCAAGAAGGATTCGTTGGAGCGCTTGAGCGCCCAAACCGTCATGTATCAGATTCTGGACACGCTGGTGCGCACACTTGCACCGGTGCTTTCATTCACAACTGACGAAGTCTGGCAGTTCATGCCGGGAGAGCGGGAAGAAAGCGTGCATCTGGCAGCATTCCCCGTCCGGCATCCGGAGTGGCAGGACGACGCTCTGGTTGCACGCTGGGAGCGCATCATCAAGGTACGCGCCGATGTGTCAAAAGCGCTGGAACTGGCCAGGGTCGCCAAAACAATCGGCCATTCGCTGGACGCTGCGGTAACTATCTCCGCCGAACCGGAACTGTTTGCCTTCCTCACGGAGTACTCCGCCGAGCTGAACAGCATCTTTATCGTGTCGAAAGCAACGCTGACACAGGAGCTGACCGGCGACTTCTGGGCATCGGAAACGGTGGAAGGGCTGAAAGTTCAGGTTACCGCCGCACCGGGCGTGAAATGCGAGCGCTGCTGGTATTACAGCGAAGAGTTGGGGTCGAATGCCGAACACCCTACCATCTGCCCGAAATGCACGATTGCCGTTACGTAAAGACAGGTCGGGTTGAACAGCCGCTGCAAAAGGGGAATGGATATGCACTCTGATATTTTAATATCGTCGCTCATGACTGCCTGTGTAACCAGCACAACCGCGAGCGCCTACCTGTCTGACATTATTCAGAGCATGATTGATAACCGCTATTCCTGCATGGTCGTTGTTGAAAACGACATGCCGATCGGCATCATCACAGAGCGGGACATCGTTCGCCTGATGGGCCTGTTCATCACTGACCGGCCACAGTGCCCAATGCGGGTAGCCGATGTCATGTCAGTCCCGGTGGCAACTGTTTCCGAGGCTACCACCTTGTTCGAAGCGCTGGTAATTTCGTCATCCCAAAAGATTCGCCACCTCCCGGTCGTCAACACGTCCGGTCACCTGATCGGCCTGGTAACCCAGTCCGACCTGGCCAAGTCTCTTTTCACGGTGTATGAAAATCAGAACGAAATCATTGAACGCTCCGTAACAGAGCGCACCCAGGAATTGGTGCGGGCCAACGAACAACTCAGATCTCTTTCGCTGGTTGATTCGTTGACCGGCCTTGGCAATCGCCGCGCCATGGAAGTTGACCTGGAACATACTCACAGCCAGGCGCTCCGTTATAACCGCTCTTACTCGGTAGCGCTCTTCGATGTCGATCATTTCAAACTCTACAATGACTGTTACGGCCACAAGGGGGGCGACATCGCTCTGCGGCGGATTTCCGAATATCTCCAAAAAAGCATTCGGACCTGTGACCGGCTCTATCGCTACGGCGGTGAAGAGATATTGTTGATCATGCCGGAAACAACACTCTATGGCGCCCTGATTCTGGCCGACCGTACTCTGGCCGGTCTGGCGGAGATGAACATTCCGCACGAAATGAGTCCGCACCGCTTTGTCACTCTCAGCTGCGGCGTTGCCAGCCAGATTGAAGTAAATGGCTACGACAATTGGGAAGCGCTGGTTGACCTGGCCGATCGCGGTTTGTACGCATCGAAAAACAGTGGCCGCAACCGCGCCACCATCATCCCCCCGGAAGATGCAGTAGACGACACTGTGCCCCGGATGCACGGAATTACTCCATGAAATCTCGATACACCCTGTTCGCCGCTATCGCCATCGTTGGCATAATCATAGACCAGATCACCAAGGTCATTGTTGATCGCAGTATGCAGCTGTTCGACTCGATTCCGATTATTGAAAACTTCTTTCACCTCACCTATGTCAGGAACAAGGGGGCCGCCTTCAGCTTCCTCTCCCACGCATCGTGGCGACTGCCGTTCTTTATCACCGTATCAATCATTGCTGCCCTCGTTATTCTCATTGCCTTTCGCAGACTTCGTGACGACCAGAGGATGGCACATATTTCACTGGCCTTGATTTTTTCAGGTGCGGTCGGCAACCTGATCGACCGTATCCGCCTGGGAGAAGTAATCGATTTTCTGGATGCGCACTGGTACCGGCACCACTGGCCGGCCTTTAACGTGGCTGATTCTCTGATCTGTGTCGGGGTTTTTCTGCTGGCAATCGATATGATTCTGGAGGAAAAACGGTTAAAGAAAGGCTGAAGAAAAGTTTGAGAATATTTCTTTAAAACAATTGTGCAGACAGCAGTTATACGCCGCTTGAGGTCCCCCCCTCATAGCGCACCCCGCCAAGAAAGAGTTCCCGAAGGATGCCCTCGCGCATAACCCGTTCCAGCACCCCGCCTTCGTCACCATCACAATTCCCGACCACCTGGAAGTCCGCACGTCTGCCGATCTCCAACAAACCGCACGATGCAGAGATACCGAGAGCTGCAGCGCTACCGGTCGTAACCATTCTAAACACATCCTGCTCCGTAAGATCGTTCGGAAAGATCTCCAGGGCAAAGCGCAGTTCATCCCACAGGGAAAGCGAATTGTTGCTGGCCAGCGAGTCGGTGCCAAGTGCCAGAGGAATCCCTAACTTAGTAAAAAGGTGGACCGGGGCACGGCCGACATCCAACAGTTCATTACTGCGCGGGCAAAGCACAATGTGTGCACCGCGTGACTTGAGAATACGCGCATCGGCAACGGAAACGTGGACGCAATGGATCGCCAGGGAAGCCGGTGTCAACAGTCCATAACGATCGAGCAGTTCCGTGGAACTACAGCGGGCCGCATGCCCCAGAAAGCGCTCCCAGCCGACAAAGGGGTAGAATTCGGAAGCCAGCTCTCCCGTCCCATCAAACATGAAGTCTGCTTCTGAACGGGACTCGGAAAGATGGATTGCGAGCGGCAGGGAGTGGGATGCGGAAACGTCTCGAATTGTAGCCATATATTCTGGCGCAATCGTATAGGGTGAATGGGGGGAGAGACCGGACAACAGTGCCTGAGACTCTCCGCGCTGTACAGCAGCTACTGCATCGGCAAGTTTACCGGTAAAATGGCTCTGTTCCTGACCGAGGAGCTCAAAATAGAGTCGTCCGGCAAGGTAAGAGTCATAGTACAGCTCAGCCATTGCCGGATTGGTCACAACGTCGCCAATCGCAGTAGTTCCCGATTCCAGGCACATCCGCACCCCCTCCCGGATCGAGGGGGGATAATCCTCGGGAGTCAGTCCTCGCGCTATCTTGATTAACTGGATGATCCAGTCGGTAAACCGGCGCGGATTGTAATCAACCTGGGATCGAAGCCGCCAGGAAGGAAAGTGGGTTAATTCGAGGTGGGTGTGGGCATTGACAAAGCCGGGGAGCAGGACGCAGCCGGGGTAATCGAACACCGGCGCGGAATATGCTTTCCGCAGCACGTGCAGAGGCCCCACGTCAGCAATAACTCCGTCGCGAACGAGCAAGGCCCCGCCTGCAACAGGCGGGGCCTCGGGGTTTATCAACCAGGATGCGGCATGGATGACCTGCTCTGACATGAATCACCTCCGGATCAATGAACGTTCCTCTTATGCTCCCGCCGGAATACGGGCGCCCCTGGTGGCGGAGGTTGCAGAACGCGCCTTTTTGGGCTGTTTCCCCTCAGAAGCGGGTGCAGGCGGCGGATATTTTTCCAAAGCGAGCTTGAGAGCTTCTTCAACTTCTGAAACCGCAATAATTTTGACCTTTTTCAAGATTTCCGGCGGAATATCCTCCAGATCCTTCTTGTTTTGTTCAGGGATGATCACCAGCCGCATTCGCGAGCGGACAGCCGCCAGTATCTTTTCCTTAAGCCCTCCGATCGGAAGCACTTTGCCGCGCAGTGTCACTTCCCCGGTCATGGCGACATCCTTTTTCACCGGGATGTGGCAAAGAATCGAAACCAGCGCCACGGTCATGGCAACACCTGCCGAAGGGCCATCCTTGGGTATGGCGCCAGCCGGAACATGCACGTGAATTTCATGGTCCTGAAATATTTCCGGCTTGAGATGCAGTGCCGCGGCATGAGCGCGGATGTAGGAATGCGCAGCCTGGACAGACTCTTTCATCACGTCACCCAACTGACCGGTCAGCGTCAAAGCCGATTTACCAACCATCAGGCTTGCCTCGATATGCAGGATCTCTCCTCCCACCGGCGTCCAGGCCAGGCCGTTGACGACCCCGATCTCATTCTTGTCGAGATCTTCCTCACGTACATACTTCGGAGCGCCAAGATAACTGTGCAAAGTCTTGACGGTCACCTTGACGGTGCGCGGGTTCCCTTCCGCCACTTTCCGGGCCACCTTCCGGCAGACTTTGCCGATTTCCCGCTCAAGATTGCGCAGACCGGCTTCACGGGTATATTTTGAGACGATCTCACTGATCGCTTCATCGTCAAAGTTGATATGTTTGTCTTTGAGCCCGTTTTCCTTGATCTGTCGCGGGACCAGGTAGCGTTTGGCAATCTGCAGCTTTTCCTCTTCGGTGTAACCGGCCAGATTGATGACCTCCATCCGGTCCCGCAGAGCCGAGGGAATCGGATCCATCTGGTTGGCGGTAGCCACGAACATCACGTTCGAGAGATCAAAGGACTGGTTGATGTAATGATCGGAGAAGGAGTGGTTCTGCTCCGGATCGAGTACCTCAAGAAGTGCCGACGAAGGGTCCCCTTTGTAATCGTAGCCCAGCTTGTCGATTTCATCCAGCATGAAGACCGGATTGTTGGCGCCGGCCTGTTTCAATCCCTGCAGAATACGCCCCGGCATGGCGCCGATATAGGTGCGGCGATGCCCCCGGATTTCGGCTTCATCACGCACGCCCCCCAGTGAAATGCGGACAAATTTGCGATTCATGGCACGGGCTATCGACTTGCCAAGCGAAGTTTTTCCGACACCGGGAGGACCGACAAAACAGAGAATCGGCCCTTTCATTTTTTTCTTCAGCTTGCGTACCGCCAGAAACTCCAGGATACGCTCCTTGATCTTGTCCAGATAATAGTGGTCATTGTCCAGAATCGTCTTGGCCCGGACGATATCCAGGCTGTCGCGGGTGGATTTGCTCCAGGGGAGCTCAACCATCCAGTCCAGATAGGTTCTGACGATGCTGGCTTCTCCGGCATCCGGATGCATATTTTCCAGGCGTCCCAGCTGTTTGAGCGTCTCCTTCTGAACCGCCTCCGGCATTTTGGCCGCCTCTATCGCTTTTCTGATTTCGGCAAGATCCTCTTTCCCTTCGTTGTCACCCAGTTCGCTCTGAATAGCTTTCATCTGCTCGCGCAGATAGTATTCCTTGTGATTTTTGCCCATTTCCTCGCGTGCGGCGTTCTGGATTTTGGCCTGCACACTGAGCAGTTCAACCTCGCGGTTCAGTAGTTCATTAACCTTGGTCAGACGAATAATTGGATCATTGATTTCAAGCAGGGCTTGGGCATCCGCGACTTTCAGGCCGAGATTGCTGGAGACCAGATCAGCCATGCTGCCAGGATCCTGGATGTTCTCCATGATCACCATCACCTCGGGAGAGATCTGCTTGCCAAGCTCCATAACCTTGGACAACTGCTCGCGCACAGTTCGAATCAACGCCTCGGTTTCAAGCGAAATGTCCACAACCGGCGTATCATTCTGACGCTCAACCCGAACCGTGTAAAACGGTTTGTCGGAAACATATTCCGTAATGCGGGCCTTGGCCAATCCTTGAACAAGAATCTTAACCCGTCCATCCGGAAGTTTGAGCATCCGCATGATCATGGCAACCGTACCGACTTCATAGATTTTATCGGCAGGTGGATCTTCATCACCAACATCGTGCTGAGTGGCCAGCAGGATCATACGATCACCTGCCAGAGCGCTATCCACAGCTTTTACCGACATTTCCCGCCCGACAAAGAGCGGAATAATCATAAACGGGTATACGACGACATCCCGAATCGGCAGTAGCGGCAATACATCTGGAATTTTCAGTTCTTCCGAACCCTGGTCGCTATCATTTTCTATCTCTATCAATCTAAATCTCCTTTATGGGCACCAGCCGCTCACAGCTTTTTGGACAAATAACCCGCAGCACCCCTCGACGATATTCCGCCCTGATAGCACTTGTATCGACGTTTCCGGGAATATTAACCGCATGGTGAAACAAACCATGGCTCCGTTCCACGCATATGAATTTACCTTCGTTCTGTTCTCTCGGTTTGCAGGCTTCGAGAATCAGCGTCAAGCCGCTCATCTTCAAAGTGATTGCATCAATGGTAAAACCGGGCAGATCAAACTCGATGATAATGTCCTGGCACGTTTCATACATATCCATCTTCGGCCTGGTTTCATTGTCTTCGAAAGAGTCCCTCAGTTCAAGTGCATGCAGCAGGCTGCGCAACTCGCCGACATGACGGTTGAAGATCTCCTGTGTAAACGGTTTCCTGCCTGAAAATCGTGGCATATGGGCACCTGAAAATGAGGTAATGTATCGAAGTGTCTCAATTAGTGCGAAGGTAATCATTCCATCCGGCAAAGTCAAGGCAGACATTCCGCAGAAAGAGTTGGAAGCCATTTTATGCGTCGGTGTGCAGAGATAAACTACGTATCCTGAGCCAGGGTTCAGGCTGCATATGAATTAAAATTTGACTTTGAGCCATCTATGCAATAAAAAAGATAGTTTATTCGATTGAGACTAACCGGAACGTGGGGGACAGGTCATGGAAAAATGGTCCATCAGTGAATCTGCCAAGATTTACAATATCGACAATTGGGGCGCTGATCTCTTCTCGATCAACAAGAAGGGGAACATCTGCGTCCACCCCTCGTCAAATTCCAAGCAAGCCATCGACCTGCGAATGCTTGTGGACGATCTGATCAAGCGAAAAATCAAGCCCCCTATTCTCCTTCGCTTCATGGACGTGCTGCAGGGGCGCATCGCCTCGATCAACCGGGTTTTTAAAAGCGCCATTCAAGAAAATGATTATCCGGCCAAATATCAGACATTCTACCCGATCAAAGTAAACCAGCAGCGCCAAGTGGTGGAAGCCATCGCTGCCTACGGAAAACGCTATAACATCGGACTTGAAGTCGGCTCAAAACCGGAACTGGTGGCGGGGATTTCGATCTCCAGCGGCAACAACCTGCCGATCATCTGCAACGGCTACAAGGATGCCGAATATATCGAGACCGTGCTGTATGCCACCAAGATCGGTTTTGACATCACGCTGGTAGTCGAAAAACTGTTCGAACTGGAAAAGATCATTGAAATTTCCAAGAGGACCGGCATCACTCCCAAGCTGGGAATCCGCGTCAAGCTGTCCTCGAAAGGAACCGGCAAATGGGCAACGTCCGGTGGGGAAGATGCCAAGTTCGGCCTGCGCATGTCGGAGATCATCGCCGCTATCCGGATGCTGGATGATCAGGGAATGCTCGGCTCCGTCAAACTGCTCCACTCGCATATCGGCAGCCAGATCACCAAAATCGACAAGATCAAAACCGCCCTGATCGAAGTGGCCCGTGTCTACACCGAGATGAAAAAGCTGGGCGTCGGCATTGAATTCCTCGATATCGGCGGCGGTCTGGGTGTAGACTACGACGGCTCCAAATCGAGCTATTTTTCCAGCGTCAACTACACCATTGAAGAATATGCCAACGACGTCATCTACCAGATCAAGAACATCTGTGACGAAGCGGGTGTCGAGTGCCCCAACATCATCTCAGAATCCGGACGGGCAACGGTTGCGCACTACTCGGTATTGGTCACCAACGTACTCAACACCAACACCCAGCATTTGATGCCCGACTTCGAAGAGATCCTTGCCCAGTCGGAAAAAGTAGCGCCGACGGTCAAAAAGCTGATGGATATCTACAAAAGCATCGATCGCTACTCCCTGCGGGAGGATTACCACGACACGCTGCAACTGATCAACGAAGCCGTCAGCCTCTTCAACCTCGGCTACCTGACGCTCAACGACCGTGCTATTGCCGAATGGCTCTACTCAAAGATCATCAAGAAGATCAACAGCATCGTCGAGAAGATCAAGCCGATTCCGGAGGAGCTGCAAAACTTCCAACTCTCCATGCGGCAGACCTACTTCGCCAACTTTTCGCTGTTTCAGTCGATCCCGGATTCCTGGGCAATCGACCAACTGTTCCCGATTGTGCCGATACAGCGCCTCCACCAGAAGCCGGATGTCATGGCTTCGATAGCAGACATCACCTGTGACTCGGACGGCGAAATCACCAGCTTCGTCGGCGAAAACGGCCGTTCAAAATACCTGCCGCTGCATAAGATCAAGAAGGACGAAGACTACTACATCGGCTTCTTCCTGATCGGCGCGTATCAGGAGATCCTGGGTGACCTGCACAACCTGTTCGGAGATACCAACGCCGTCCACATCACCTTCAACAAGAAGACCGGCTACATGATCGACACCGTCATCAACGGTGATGCGACGTGGGAAACCTTGAAGTACGTCCAGTACAAAGGTCCGGAGATCCTTAAGCGCGTCAGGGACAATCTGGAAAAAAGCGTGGCAACAAAGAAGATTTCCATCGAGGAGAGCAGCCACTTTATCGAACTGCTGGACCGGACCCTGCTCGGTTATACGTATCTGGGCGAGTAGATGCCGACAATTCTTCTCATCATGGGCTGGCGTTTTTTCTTTTATGCTAACGAAGGCAATGAGCCGATCCACATTCACTGCAAAAAAGGCGATATCGATTGCAAATACTGGCTCGACAGAGAAAATTTTGCAATTGAAGAGGCATATGCCTATAATATTTCAAGCAGAGACCGACGCGAAGTAAAGCGAATCATCTTTGAATATTTCGAGTTTATCGAGCAGGAATGGGAACAGTTTCAGAAGGGAGGCGGAAGATGAACAAATACCACGATGTGCAACGTGTTGCCTTCACGGATGGCGAAATGGTATTGACTGTCGATGGGGTAACGCATCATTTAGATCTAAAAACCGTCTCCCCCCGGCTTTTGCAAGCTGCTCAAACCGAGCGTGAACGTTACGAAATATCTCCTTCCGGGTACGGAATTCACTGGCCGCTGATTGATGAAGATCTATCTATTGACGGCCTGCTTGGCATTACTCATGCGCCGTCGTTTGGATTTAAGAAAGCGGCTTGAGAATTACTTGAAGCACACTGCCAGTTGTTTTTCATGCAAATACCACGTTAGCAGGGGCTACATTGAAACTAGACAGGTCAGTCCAGTTTTTTGTCATCATACTGATTTCGTTTTTCCTGACGACACTCGGCATGCGGCTTTCTTTTCTCGACCACAATACTGGCCCCAAGCCCAGACCCCGCGCAGTACTGAAATCCTTTGCCAACTCAGCCGTTTCATTCTGCAAGACTGTTAGTGTACTAGATCAGTTATCAGGGATGATATCGCAGCACCAACTGCAAATCATACCTGCACCATTCAATACAGGTGTCATATCTCTTCAGATAATTCCGCCACCACATCAACCAACAGCCACAACCTCTGGTCGTTCTCCGCCAACCTGCTGATTCCTTGTTTATTTTTACAATTCAATTGGCTCTAAACCTTTCAGGCACTGATTCCAGGTCGCTGTATGCATCAACCGCGTGCGGTTTACTGTTGCATAATTGCTTGGGAGTATCCTGCCATGCGCTACGGAGAACTATCGAATGAGTAATGCATCATTTCGTGGAATAACGCTTTCTGCCATAATCCTGTTCGGTATCCTGTTGTACGCCAATACTATCAACTATCCACAGTTCCTGTTCGACGGAAACATGGTCCTCTTGAACAATCCATTCTTCAAGGACCTTGAATACTATGCCAAACTGTTCGACATACAGGAATTCAGCAGCCTTGATGAAAATTTGGGTCTGAATCAGGATGTAACAACCAGTTTCATGATGAGGCCGGTGGCATACATTACCTTCTCGATAAATTATCTGATAAGCGGTTTCAATCCTGCTGCCTTCAGATCGGTCAATATTTTTATTCACATCCTCAACACACTGCTGGTGTTTTCGTGCATCGAACTACTATTGAATTCCATGCCATCAAACAGGAGTCCTGGCCTGTTTTCTGCCCGGTTTATTCCAGCTGCATCTGCCTTTGTATTTCTGCTGCACCCGATGCAGACTGAATCGGTAACCTATATCACGCAGAGATTCGCTTCTCTGGCGGCCTTTTTCTATCTTGCTACCATCTGGTTGTACCTGTTGTGGACCCGGCAGCAACAACATGGGAAAAAGAGCGGGTACCTGCGTTGGATATCCGTGGTAGTGCTGCTGCTGGGCATGCTGACCAGAGAGTCGTTGTTTACAGCACCAATAATGATCATATTGCTGGAGCTTACGGTGCTGGGAAACGGCCTGAAGACCGTCATCAAGCGAACCGCTCCACACTTAATGCTTCTGCCGGTAATTCCTGTCATGGTTATTTTAGTTAGCGGCGCCCAGAACAATTCGTCTCCGACACTTTCCAGTGCCATCAATATCATAAATTACTATGATACTCCGATCAGCAGCTATGCGCTGAGCCAACTGGTCATAGTGGTTACATATTTAAGACTCTACCTGTTACCATACGGCCAGAACGTAGACCCGGACCCTCAACTATTCACGCATCCTTACCATTGGCAGGTTATATGTTCGGCCATCATCCTTGTTTTCATGACTGGATATTCCTTTTATCTCTATCTCAGAAACAGAAACGATACACATTATGTTATGATATTTTTCGGTGTGAGTTGGTATTTGCTGGCACTTGCGGTATCTTCCAGTTTCATTCCATTGCCGGACCTGATGGCTGAACACCGGGCCTACCTTCCTTCAGTCGGGTTCATAATGGCTCTGATATGTGTTATCGACCTTCTGCGTACAAAGCTCGAATCATCACGAGTCAACCGGGCCTTTGTGATCGGTATCTCAGCATGGTGCGTATTATTGTATGCCCTTACCTACAATAGAAACAAGGTATGGCAGTCACCGATACTGCTTTGGAGTGATGCGGTAATAAAAAGCCCGGCTAAAGAAAGACCATGGATCAATCTTGGCGCGGCATACGGGAATTCCGGAAACTTTTTGGAAGCATCAAAGTGCTTTTTGAAGGTCATAGAGATTAATCCGGATTTGGGCCCGGTTTATGAGATGCTGGCCGATTCGTATCTGCAACTTAAACGATATCAGGATGTGGTAGATGTGAGTCTCCGCGGAATAGATATAGACCCTGCCAATCCGGTTATTTATAACAATCTTGGAATTGCGTATTTCGAGATGGGCAAAGACGATGATGCCAGACAGGCGTTTTCCACTGCAATAGCTTTGCAACCGGGATATATAAACGCAATGATGAATCTGGACCGACTGGAGTCTTTCATAGAGTCTAAAATTGGAAGGCGGCGTTGATTGGACCGTTTTCAGACCACAACCATCGAATGTAAACAGAACGACCTCGGCACGTCTACACTGCGCAAAAAGCAAAATATTGAGACAGTTCTTTTTGCAAAAGCTCTGTTACAGGTATTGTGCTAACGAGCAAATACACGTATTATGTTCTGCTCCAAAACAAAGTCCATCATCCAGGAAGGAAACAATATAATGAGCAAAGTACTGATCATCGGCGCCGGCGGCGTCGGCCAGGTTGTCACCCACAAATGCGCACAGAGGCGCGATATATTCAGCGAGATCACTCTTGCCTCGCGCACCAAGTCCAAGTGCGATGTCATCGCCGCCCAACTGGGGGGAAGCATTAACACCGCCCAGGTGGATGCCGACAACGTACCCGAACTGGTGGCCTTGATCAAACAGCTCCAGCCAAAACTGGTGATCAATGTGGCGCTCCCCTACCAGGATCTCCATATCATGGATGCCTGCCTGGAAACCGGCGTCGATTATCTCGACACCGCCAATTACGAACCGCTCGACACCGCCAAGTTCGAATATTCCTGGCAGTGGGCCTATCAGGAACGCTTCAGGGAAAAAGGTCTGATGGCGCTGCTCGGCTCCGGTTTCGATCCGGGCGTAACCAACGTCTACACCGCCCTGGCTGCCAAAAATTATCTGGATGTGGTGGAAGAACTCGACATCATCGACGCCAATGCCGGCTCCCACGGCCAGCCGTTTGCCACCAACTTCAATCCGGAGATCAACATCCGCGAAGTGACCGCCACCTGCCGTCACTGGGAGAACGGCCAGTTCGTTGAAAGCGCCCCGCTTTCCACCAAGCGGGTGTTCGACTTCCCCGAAGGAATCGGGCCGATGAACTGCTACCGCCTCTACCACGAGGAGATGGAATCGCTGGTCAAGCATATCCCGACCATCAAGAAGGCCCAGTTCTGGATGACCTTCTCCGACAACTACCTGAAGCATCTTGAGGTATTGCAGAACGTCGGCATGACCCGTATCGATGAAGTTGAGTTCAACGGCCAGAAAATCGTGCCAATCCAGTTCCTGAAGGCACTGCTCCCCGACCCAGGCTCACTGGGACCGCTCACCAAGGGAAAAACCTGCATCGGCGTCATCGCCCGCGGCACAAAGGACGGCCAGAAGAAGCAGGTCTACATCTACAACATCTGCGACCATGAAGCCTGCTACAAGGAAGTCCAGTCCCAGGCCATCAGCTACACCACCGGCGTCCCCGCCGTGGTCGGCGCGATCATGATGCTGACCGGGAAATGGCGCGGCGCAGGGGTCTTCAACATGGAGCAGTTCGATCCGGAGCTCTTTTTGGATGTGCTTGGCCCCATGGGCCTGCCAACGGTTGTCGTGGACGGCGGTGAATGGCCTGAACTGTAACACATGAAAGAAAATGTACCCCCGAAGGTTGTCACGGGATTCAAAAGGAATATCGGCATAGCCCTGCTAGTAGTGACCTTGATCGCCAGCGTCACTGTCTGGTGGGGCTATGCTCATCTGACCACCCTGGTTCAGGCGCGTCTCAAGACTCTCGTTGGTCCCGATATCAGCATTGGAAATGTTGCCGCACGCTGGAACCGGATCGAGCTGGACCAGGTCCGGATTGCGCGCCATGGAACCGGCCCTTTCGCTACCCGCTTTTCCTTCGGTCGCGTCGTCATCCGCCCCAGCCTCCTTTCGCTCTTCGGCGGTCACCTGGATATCAGTGAGGTCATTCTTGATAAACCGTACCTGCTCGCTGAAATAAATCAGGACGGTTCCTTTGCCAAAATCCTGCCGACCGGTCCGGCTGCACCCGGCGGGTCTCCCGCGGCAGTTTTGCCGGTACGCCTCGCAGCAATTCGCATCATCAACGGGACGATCGACCTCCTCGACTGGCAGGTGCCACGCAAGGGGGGCATCGGCGTAAGCAATCCCCGTGAACGGTATCACCTGACGACGCTGCAGAATATTTCCTTCTCGGCGGGCGCGGTTACCATTCCCATATCGGAACAGCCAATGCCGGTACGGCTTGAACTCACCAGCAAGGGAGGGGGGCATCTGCTGATTGCCGGAGATCTTGCCCCCAAGGGGCTCAACAGCCACCTCAAGCTCGATCTGTCCGGATTGAACATCATCCCCTATCGCCCCTATTTTCTCAAGCAAGGCGACTTGGATGTCTCGGCCGGCACCCTTTCCGCCTCCTGTTCGCTGACCATCGATAAACGTATCCTGAATGCCCCCGGGTCGCTGCATCTGAAAGGATTGACCTTCGATCATTCCAGTACGAAGGGAGTGCTGTTGGGGGTGCCCGCCTGGGCGCTGATATCATTCCTGTCAGACAACAAGGACGAATTGTCCGTCCCCTTCACGGTCAGGGGGAGCCTCGACAACCCGCGTTTTTCCATCCATCAATCGCTGGTTGATCAGGTAGCCACTGCCCTGTCCTCAAAAATCGGCATCCCTACCGTTTCAGGTGTCGGCAAGGGTATTCTGGGGATCGGGGAAAAGGGTATTAAGGGGATTTTCGGGATCTTTGGCGGGAAAAAGTAACCCAGGCCACGCCGATCTCACACAAGCACTGCAGGCCGGATGCTGCTGTTCCCGGTTTGCAGACACCTCTTCAGCAGCTCTTTTTGTCTTGCGGTTATTAGAGGGCATGTCAGAATAAGAGTGAAAACGTTTCAATTGCATCGACGCACCATACATTCCCATTGAAATGAGACAGATTACCGTGACAGGCATTGATATCGAAAAAATCCTCCAGCTCGCCCCATCCCCCGCTTACGTTGTAGACGTGGGGCGCTTGCGTCACAACCTGGCCATCCTGGACAGCGTGCAGCAGAGAAGCGGGGCAAAGATCCTGCTGGCGCTGAAAGCCTTTTCCATGTGGAGTGTCTTCCCGCTGATCCGTCAGACGTTGCACGGTGTCTGCGCCAGCTCCCCCTGGGAAGCACGCCTGGGACGGGAAGAGTTTGGCCGGGAGGTACATAGCTTCGCCGCCGCCTTCAAGGAAAGTGACGTCGTCGAGCTGCTTCGAATCTCCAATCACCTGGTATTCAACTCCTTTGGCCAATTGGAACGTTTTCGCCCATTGTGGCAGAAGGAGCAGGGGCGCGTCTCGATAGGCCTGAGAGTCAACCCGGAACATTCCGAAGGTCATACCGAGATCTATGATCCCTGCGCGGCCAATTCGCGCCTCGGGATTCCGTATTCGGAGTTCGCCCTTCGACTCCGCTCAGGGGACGCCGAACGGTTCCTGAGCGGAGTCGAAGGACTGCATTTCCATACTCTCTGCGAACAACTGTTCGAGCCGCTGGAGCGGACCGCACGAGCTTTCGAGGAAAAGTTCGGCGATTTTCTGCCCCGGATGAAATGGATTAACTTTGGCGGAGGACACCACATTACCCGTGAGGGGTACGACACCGACGGCCTGGTGGAACTGATCCGCTATTTCAAAAACAAATATGATGTGGAAGTCTACCTGGAACCGGGTGAAGCGGTTGCAATCGGCACCGGCATCCTGGTGGGGGAGGTACTGGACCTGGTCAATAACGGCATGGAAATCGCCATTCTGGATGTCTCAGCCACCTGCCATATGCCCGATATCCTGGAGATGCCCTACCGTCCCGGCATCAAGGGCGGCTTCGATCCCGGAGAGAAACCGCACAACTACAGACTGGGAGGACCGTCCTGCCTCGCGGGGGATGTGATCGGCGACTGGTCATTTGACAAACCGCTCCACCCCGGCGACAGACTGGCTTTTCTCGACATGTCCCACTATACGATGGTAAAGACCACCATGTTCAACGGCATTCAGCATCCACACATCTGCACATTCGAACCGGAAAACGGAGAGTTGAAGGTGGTGCGCAGCTTTGGCTATGACGATTTCAAACAACGACTATCATAGGGTCGAGGCGTGGCCTCATCCCAAAAATCGGGCGACCGGACCGGCCGTCCCTACAAGGAAACTACCATGGCACTGAACACACGAATCTGGATGACCGGAGCACTCGACTGGTTTGCTTTTATCGACGAGGAAGAAGTATTCCTGGGGAGACGCGAGGTCCCGTCACCCCTTGATGAAGGAGATGCCTGGACCAACGAGTTTGGTGACATGTTCAAGGTAATCGACGACGAAATCAGACGGGTCGGCACAACAGAACCACCAAAAAAATACTGGTAGTTTCAGGAGGCCGTCTCGCTGGCTCCTGGCTGGTAGATCCAGGCCACCCGGTTTCGGCCGTCGGCCTTGGCCTTGTACAGCCCTTCATCGGCCCGTTTGATGATATCGTTCAACGTGCGGTCGGCTTTGTTGTAGCAGGACACTCCCAGGCTTATGGTAACCGGAACAAGCTCCTCATCGACCTCAAAGGGGGCACTCCGTATCAGCTCGCAAATCCGGTTGGCAACAACCACAATTTGCTCGAAGCTCGTATCGGGCAACAGCAGCATAAACTCCTCACCGCCATAACGACCAACAATATCATAGGGCCGTAAACTGTGCCGCAACCTGTGCGCAACACCGCTCAGGACGCTATCTCCGGCGACATGCCCCCTGGAATCGTTAACCCGTTTGAAATGGTCCAGATCGAGCATGATGCAGCCAAGCGGACGGGAATAGCGCCGTACCCGTTCAAACTCTTCTTCACCGCGCCTCATCAGATAGCCCCTGTTGTGAATTCCGGTCAAAGGGTCGGTTATGGCAACCTGCTCCAACCGTGATTGGGCTTCCTTGAGCTGGCCGGTTCCGCCATGAATCAGCAGATACGAAACACCGAAGACGGTACCCAGTACGAGCGACAGAAGTGAGGAGGCAAGCACCACACCTTTACGAATCTGTTCACGATATCCGGTCATGTTCATATACACTTCAAAACTGCCCAGAATTTTGTTATCCGGGCTCAGAATCGGCATATACGTTTCAACCACATCCACATCCCGCAGGGGTTCATCAGTCAAATCACTGGCTTTGTCCTTAGTCACCATTTTGGCGTCAACCGCACCGGACAGAGCCTTTTTCAAGCGCAGGTTGTTCTCGTCAATCTTCCCGATCAACTGGGGGTCGGTGCTATACACAATGCGTTTATCGGTGTTGTAGATTTTCACCTTGATGATATTGAAGGGGGCAAGAAACTGCCTCAAGCGGAGGTCAAACGAAATATTTGCAGCAGGCGTCCCCAGTTCAAATGGCTTCCACGCCGGCTTGACAAACATAAGCTCCTTCTGTTCTTCGATCAGCACCCGGCAAAGCTGTACCGAATCGATTTCCGCACTTTTGATAACAAAGCTTGAAAAAACCCGGTAGAAACCATAACTGCTCAAGATGATTATGATAACGATGGAGATGAATGCCGAGCCGACCAGCAGATTCAGCAGACTATCCGGATTGTTTCGGGCTTTTAAGTTGAGTAACGTATTCAGATTCATGCGCTCTGCCATCTCCCCTGATCTGTTTAAGTGTGGCCTGAAAAAAGATTTTTACTATACACGATATTTCCGGCTATGCTATCCAACAAAAATAACAGTCAATAAAAACAGGCAGCCAGTGACTACAGAAAACATACCAGCCACCATCATTGAAATCGCCATTCCCCTTTATCTGGAAAGGACCTTCCATTACCTCGTACCGGAACAGCTTCGCGAACAGGCGGTGACAGGACGGCGGGCCTTGGTCCCGTTCGGAAACCGGAAGCTGACCGGATACATTCTGGGAGGAGCGGCGGAATCATCAATTACCACGCTGAAAGAAATAATTGACGTCCTGGACAGCGAATCGCTCTGGACTCCACTAGAGCTGGAATTTTTTCGCTGGGTTGCATCGTATTACCAGCACCCGCTGGGTGAAGTAGTGCGCACAGCCCTCCCGGCCGGAATCAATATCCAGACCCGCAAGGGTTGTTCCGGTCAGCAGGGAGCCCTTTCCGGCGGAAAAGCTGCTCGTCGCGAAAAGTTCTACCTGCCGGGACCGGTGATGAATCCCCCCCGCCTGCCGGGTGCCAAGGCGCTGGAAATACTGGCAGTCATTCGGGAAGCAGGCGACATCTCGGCAGCGGACCTGCGCAAACGTTTCGGGACATGCAGTGCGCAACTCAAGCGCCTGACCGAACTCGGCATGTGTTCTGCCGAAGAGCGGGAAGTATACCGTGATCCATTCAAGGATCACATCGTGAGACAGGACGAACCGCGACGCCTGCATACCCATCAAAAAGCAGCCCTGGACACGATTTCAGACAGCCTCGGCCGGCACACGTTTACTCCGTTTCTGCTCTATGGCGTAACCGGCAGCGGCAAAACCGAAGTGTACCTTCAGGCAATCTCGCATGCTCTCGAACTCGGAAAAAACGCGCTGGTGCTGGTCCCTGAAATCGCCCTGACCCCACAGCTGACCGGACGCTTCCAGGCCCGTTTCGGTGGCGGCATTGCCATCCTTCACAGCGGACTTTCAGACGGCGAGCGTTATGACGAATGGCGCCGCATTCGAAGGGGACTGGCGCGAATCGTGATCGGAGCCCGTTCGGCAATTTTTGCACCGTTGGAGAGCATCGGCATCATCATCGTCGATGAAGAGCACGAAGCCTCGTTCAAGCAGTCCGACGGGTTGCGTTACAATGCCCGCGATCTGGCGCTGGTCAGGGGGAGGATGGAGAACGCAGCCGTTGTACTCGGTTCGGCAACGCCTTCCGTAACCACTCTTCACGCTGCTGGAGAAGGCCGCCTGACGCTGCTGGAGTTGCCGGAGCGGGTCGAGAACCGCCCGATGCCGCTCGTCGAACTGATTGCGATGAAAGGGAGCAAAGAGACCATCTCGGCAATGCTATCAACCCGTTTGGCTGAAACGTACGAGCAGGGGCGACAGGCGATCGTTTTTCTCAACCGGCGCGGCTATGCCACCTTTCTGGTCTGTGCGGAGTGCGGAAAACCTCTGACCTGCCCAAATTGCTCCGTCACGCTTACCTACCACCGCCAGCGGGGGCAGAGTCTTTGCCATTACTGTGACTATGCCGTGCCGGCTCCCGGAACCTGCCCGTCATGCGGTGGAACAACACTGAGTGAACTTGGCGCGGGAACTGAAAAACTGGAGCAGGATCTGAAGGAGTTGTTGCCGGCGGCACGGGTTGTCCGGATGGATAGCGACACGACATCCGGCAAAGGGAGCCACGAGCGCCTGCTGTCACGCATGAACGACGGAAGCGCGGATATCCTGGTCGGCACCCAGATGATTGCCAAAGGACATGACTTTCCCGAAGTAACGCTGGTCGGTGTAGTAAACGCCGAAGCAAGCCTGGGCATGCCCGATTTCCGTGCCGCCGAGCGCACGTTCCAGCTGCTGTCGCAGGTCATCGGGCGGGCCGGCCGTGGAGAAACCCCCGGGCGGGTGGTTGTGCAGGCAATTGACCCGGAGCATTATGCGATCAGGTCTGCCGCGGAACATGATGCCGCCGGATTTTACCGTCAGGAACTGGAGTTTCGACGTGAAGCGGGGTATCCCCCTTTCGCTTTCCTTGCCGCATGTGCCATTTCAGGATTATCCGAGCAGGCGGTAACCGAACAGGCCGACATGACCGCACGCTTACTGGCGCGTCTCAAGTCGGAATTGAAAATCCGCGTCGAGATTCTCGGCCCGGCCCCATCCCCCATCTACCGTTTGAGAAATCGCTTTCGCCGTCAGATTTTGCTCAAGGCTGTCAGCCGGAGAGATCTCCATCGCTTGCTCGCCACCTGGCGACAACAGGCAGCGGTCGCTTCGACGGTCCGCATTTCCGTCGATATTGATCCGGTTGACATGATGTAAACAGGAAGAGGCCCGCAGATTTCTGCGGGCCTCTTCTCTGTAACAAATTGCAGTAACTAATAACGGTACAAATCAGAAGGTGGTACTCAAACCAAACTCAACCTTTGCTTCACGTGGGTAGGAGGTATTGTCATATCTCCCTTTATCGGTTGAAACAGCAGCATCGATATCAAACCGCAACCATTGGGGACCAAGTCCCAACCCCGCAGTGACTATCGGCTTGCTGCCCGATTCGGCAATGTTTTTATAGATGCCGGCTCGGATTGCAGCAAAATTCCAGTGCATTTCAAGACCGCCACCAAGGTTCTGGCTGTGAGTGCCGGGTAAAACGGTTTCGTTCTTTGTCACGTCCATATCAGCTGCAATTGAAAGCCAGCTGAGTGGGTCGAGTCCAACACCGATTCGAGCCTGTGGCTTAACTTTTATACTCGTTTTTTCAGCGCCGGCGGCTGGTGTGGGACCATCAAACTTTGGCGAGTTGAGGTTCTTGGCAACGAAACCGACATTAATCGGCCCGACTGACTTAAGGTCCTCATAACGCCACAAAGCGCCGAGGTCAATGCCGAACGCGGTGGATTCATCCTTGCTGTCCTTGACCCTTGAGGTAAAATCGCTGGACCCTTCCTTGAAATCCTTGAAGATAAGAGCCTGTTTTCCATAGACGGTTCCCTGCATCACTTTCACGGTGGCGCCGACACCCAGCTTGCCCAGGGCGCCGAGGTCCAACTTGTGGCCGTATGAGAAAGGAATCTCGGCAACAACAATGCCGACGAGGTCAACAGTTGATTTATTATTATCAATACTGCCACCATTGAAAGACTGCGCGGCAAGTTCGAGACCTGAGACGACCTGATCGGGAGACAGCCCCGCCAGGCTTGTACCGGAAGCGGCCAGCTGAGCTCCGGTTTTATTCGCCAAGGTCGCTGCTTCGGCATCCGATACTCCGGGGACAGCCACCTTGATCTTGTCGACCACGCTTTGCCACTGGGTCTGGTTAAAGTACGTCTGGGTATTGGTGGTAACTGTCGGGGCAACACCTCCGTTCATGTCTCTCACCAGACTTTGAATATTTGAAAGTGCTACGGTACTGGTGGTACTACTGTCACCCGTTCTCAGGTTAGCCCGGTCAACTTTTACATTTCCGGCACCTATTTCTGATACTCCCCCGATCCCCAACGCAAAATTGCGGTACTGGAAACCAAGAGCGAGGTCAACATTCACGGTAAGCTCACCCTTGGTTTTATCAATATCATCGATAATGGCGAGCGCCTGGACAGCCTGGGCGGTCGAAGCAACAGCATTTGCGGCATCGGTAGCGGCATTTCCCGTAGCAGTATACGACAGCTTGTCCGTATCAAGTTTCCCAATTTTATCAACGTTGTCGGCGAGCGCCGCATTGATCGCCACCCCGGCTCCTCCGTTGAACTTGGCGCTGAAGGATTTTTCATAAAACGCCAGACCTGCCGGGTTCCAGAAAATCGAGTAGGCGTCGGTAGTGCGGGCAACGCCAGCCCGTCCGATACCCAGTGATCCCGGAGTTTGAAATTCCAGAGCCTGCGCCATCACCGGCAGTGACAGACCCAACAGCGCAACGGCCGCCATCATTTTTTTCATACGAAACTCCTTACGAATCTAGATTTCACAACAAAAAAGCCGTAAACACTATAAATAAATAATCATCACTGTCAAGGCACAAAAACCATTTAAATACGCGTAGCGGATTGCGCTTCGGTAATCATCTGATAGAATTACCCTGCCTGGTTAAATTAAGCTTCCATGAGGACCACATGCCCGAAGTCAACCTGTCTTACTCCGACATATCGCTTTTATACGTCGAAGATGAAGCCGCTACTCGCGAACAGGTATCACGCGTTCTTGCCGCGCGGGGTTATCGACTTACAGTTGCGGAAGATGGTGAACAGGGACTGAAAATTTTCCGCGAACTGGCTCCGGATATCGTTCTTACCGATATCATGATGCCTCGATTAAACGGCCTTGAAATGGCCCGAGAGATTCGCGCCTTGTCACCGGAAATCCAGATCGCCTGCATGACAGCCTTCAGCGACACCGGATACCTGATCGATGCCATCGATATCGGA
>Ga0172380_10002537_pt1 | contig 27616 bp, 27 predicted proteins | sample Leawe162metaG_FD_119747 | JGI IMG/M metagenome (GOLD analysis project Ga0172380, IMG submission 119747) | Leachate microbial communities from a municipal landfill in Southern Ontario, Canada - Leachate well 162 metaG | ecosystem: Engineered > Solid waste > Landfill > Unclassified | place... | reverse complement strand
TCGTTGGACAGACCAGATGATATATTAGCGCGGTTACATTATGACTCTTGTGGATGTATATACTCATCTTTATATTATACACCAACGCGGCAAGCCGCGGGGAAAAGCCCTAAACTGATTTTAGTACATCATCTACTTCAACTCATCAAACACCCGCAAAGTTTTTTTTCCGGCGGTCAGCCAGTCGAATTCTTTGGATCTTTTCAGGCCTTTTTCGATCAAACCGTCTCTTAATTTTTGGTCGGAAAGGATTTCCCGCATCGCCTGATACAATTCGTCCGGCTTGTCCGGGTCGATGAGAATGGCGGCATCGGCCGTTATCTCCGGCAAAGAGGAGTTGTTCGAAGTGATGACCGGCACGCCGCAATTCATCGCCTCCAGCGGCGGAAAACCGAAACCTTCAAAAAACGAAGGGTAGACAAAGAGCGAAGCCAGATTATACAGATACGGTTTATCCCCACTGGGAATGGAACGGAGCACTCTAATCTTTTTTCGAAACGGCGAATGACGGATTTCAAAAAATATATCCCTGGCGTTCCAGCCGCTCTCGCCAGCGATGATTAATTCGTATTTCAAGAGATCTTCTCGCTTGTTCTTTTCCGCGTAGGCCTGCAACGCATTGTATGCTCTGACTGTTCCGGCGATGTTTTTTCTCGGCTCGATCGTGCCGAGACTTAAGATGAAGCGGTACGGTAAGGCATATTTTTCTTTGACCCTGACCAACTGCGCATCGTTTCGATTAACGATCCTAAAATCTTTACCCACCGCGCTGTGCACCATTTCAATCTTTTCTTTCCGGATACCATACAGATTGATCAAGTCTTTCTCTGTGGAACGGGAAACGGCAATAATCTTATCCGCCTTTTTGCAGGCTTGGCGCGCATTTACAAAAGTGTGCCACCATCTTCTTTTGCGGGAAAAATATTCACTATGCCGTTCAAAAGACAGGTCGTGCACAACCAGAACGAGCTTGGCCTTCCAACTGACTGCGCCAAAAGTGATATTGGGCATAAAAACAATGTCGGCTCCGCCGCACAACAAATCGATTTTCGGCCAAGCCAAATACCAGAAAAAAAGATTCAACAGCTTATTGGGAATTTTCAATCTTTTTATCCTGACATTTTCGAAACGAGCAAAAAAACCGGAATCGAAATTCGGCTTTTTCCAAGAATTAAGAAAAAGGATATACTGATTTTTTTTATCTAGCTCGAATAAACTTTCCAAAAGCCCAAGAGTATATTCTTCCACTCCCGTCCTGCGTCCCTCCATCAAGCATCTGGCATCAATTACAATCTTCATCCTAGCATTTTAGCATTTTAGCATTTTAGCATCCGTTGTTTTTTGTTAAAATGCTAAAATGTTAAAATGTCTAAATTATTCCAAATAATGTTTTACCATCACCGTCCAAAATCCCAAAAATATTCCTAAGCATAAGGCCGCCAGAAAAATAATTTCGTAATCGGGCTGATATTTCACGACGACCGGCGCGGCGTTCACAACATTGAACCAATTATTCTCTTTCTGCTCTTTGTTCAATTCATCAGTATTGTCTTTGACAACCGCGGTTATGCCGGCGGAAATTTTTTGCGCTTGGACGAGTGTGTCAGCCGAAAAAGCGACCGACACGATTTGAGAAGATCTTTTCTCCGCCACCAAACTCTTGGAAAGGCCTCTCAGCGAAAGAGCCTTACTGTCCACATTCGCCGCCGTATAGATATCACTCACCGCCCGCGGACTTCTCAGCCACTCCACTATCGTATCGGCAAATTTCTCATCCGCCTGCAAACGATAATAATCATCATATTTATAATCCGCGGTTTCTTGTGAACCGAGACGCGTAATGTTGAGCGTGAGAGCGGCGTCATAACGCACGGGCAAGAGATAGAAATATCCGATGGCGATTATCACAACCGCGATGATTGTGCCGAAAAAGATTTTCCGGTGTTTCTTGATTATATTGAAATACTCCTTTAGTTCCATGTTTTTAAAATTTCAAAATCCAAATTTCAAATTTCAAATCAATTTCAAAGCTCCAATTCCCAAATAACCATTTTGGATTTTAGACTTAGAATTTTATTTGATATTTGTAATTTGATATTTGTAGTTTTTTATATCCTACTATTTAATGCACCATTATTCAGTCGCATCTAAACCTCTTTTCTTAAACAGATTATACTCCCTATCTATGTAGTCTTTAATCTTAGTCTTAAATACACTTTTGTCAAATTTCAGTACTCGGCTGCGAATATACTCCGCATCATACTGCGTCGCGTCGAATTTTTTGACTGCCGCCACAATACTCTCCGGCGCTTGTTCCTCAAAAAAAATCCCCGTCTTACCTTCTTCCATATGTTCCGGAATATCCCCGCCACGGTATGCGATAAGTGGCGTACCGGCGGCCATCGCTTCAATAGCCGTGATACCAAAGTCTTCTTCTTGTGGAAAAAAGAATGCCTGACAACGCGAAAAATATTTCACCAATTCGGCGTCACTCACTCGCCCGAGAAATTCGATGTTCGGCCCGGCCATTTTTTTCAGTCGTCCCAATTCCGGTCCGCGCCCAAAAATTTTTAGCGGCAGTCCCAATTGATTGAAAGCCTCAATGACGATATCAAAACGTTTGTACGCCATCAACCGTCCAGCCACCAAAAAATAATCATCCTTTTCGCTACTGATCTTGAAATTACCGATGTTGATCGGCGGATTAATGACCACGCTGTCTCTTTTATAATATTTTTTTATCCGCCGCGCGATAAAATTCGAGTTAGCGATAATTTTATCCGGCCGGTCAGCGCTGGCCCGATCCCACAGACGGATATAGTTCATCGCGAACGGCACCAGTCTTTTTATATACAGTGGAAAATAGAAATCACGGTTATATTTCTGACAATCATCCCAAGCGAACCGCATCGGGGTGTGCATATAACAGATATGCAAAGTCTTCGGACCCGTAATGATGCCTTTGGCGAAACTGGAAGAATCGCTGAGCACAATATCATAATCGGAAAAATCAAATTGTTCGATGGCAAAAGGCATAAATTGCGGGAAGATCCGGTGCCGCGCCGCCGCCAAAGGAAATTTTTGCAAAAAAGAAGTCTTGATCTTTTTCCCCTTGAAACTGCCATGCATCAGTTTTTCGCTATACACCAAAGTATAGATCGGCGCATACGGAAAAATCTCGCAAAAAGCTTCCAATACTTTTTCCGCTCCCCCGTTCTGCACCAAATAATCATGAACTAAGGCAATTCTCATATTAAAGGTTTCTCCTTTTCCTAAACAACACCCCGACTGTTTTCAAACAGATCTGGATGTCGAGCCACAGCGACCAATTTTCGATATAATACAAATCCAAGCGATATTCGTCTTCAAAATCCAAATCAGATCGGCCGGAAATCTGCGCCATTCCCGTCACGCCGGGCTTAATGGTCAGAAGTCGGCGATGATATTCCATATATTTTTCCACTTCTCTTTTTTGGTGCGGCCGCGGCCCGACCAGACTCATCGAGCCAAAAAGGACATTGAAAAATTGCGGCAGCTCATCGATGGAATATTTCTCGATGAAATGCCCCACTCTGGTCTTTCGCGGATCATCCTTGATCTTATACAGCGGACCTTTTCGCACACTCTGCTTTTCGATCAATTTCTGTTCATATTCCAAAGCTTCTTTCAATTTTTGATTCTCTTTCGAAATGCAGAATTCATTCTTGAAATATCTGAATTTATACACGAAAAATTTCTGGCCATTATCCCCGATACGTTCATTTTTGTAGATGATCGAGCCTTCGCTGTCCAGATGCACCGCCAAAGCGGTCAAGAGCATAATGGGCGAAGTGATAATAATGCCAAACAGTGAGGCAAAGATGTCGAAAGTGCGTTTCAAGATCCGACCCCAACCTTCCAGCGGGGTGTTGCGCACTTCGATGATCGGCTCGCCAGAGAGGACCCCCAAGGTGAATTTGGAAGTCTGCAAAGTGGTCGGGATATATTTGAATTCGATATTATGAATGGCGCAGTAGTCGATCAATTTCTCCTGTTCGGCATCAGTAATCATCGGGTCACACAAGATTATCTCATCGATCCCCTTTTCTTTCTGAATCAACTTAATCGCGTGCGGACTGGCGGTATCGATCCGATCGATGACCTTATAGCCCATATTCGGACTCTGGCTGATAATTTTGGAAATCTTATCCATCTTGCCGTTGTGTCCGATTAAAAGGATCTTATGCACTCCGATGCCGCGGGTGCGAAGCAGCCATTTTTGGATGAGCTGAATCAGATAACGCGCCATAACAATATAGAAAGTGCCAAGCATCCAAGCGGACAAAATAACAAAACGCGAAGAAAACCATTCACGCTTCAAAAATATCGTGACAATGATAATGACAAGTCCAATCGAAGTAGCGGAAAAGATCTTCAGCGCTTCTTTCCAAAATTTTCTGGTGGAACGGATGTCATACAGTCCTTCAATGGCATAGATAATGATGAAGATCGGTGCCACCATCAGAACGATTTTGATATAGATATGAAAAGGAAAGGTGTATAGTTTTGGCTTCAGCGCCAAAATTTCCGGCACATTCCGGATAGTATAAGCTGAAATAGCCGCCAAGACCAACATCAAAAAATCGATTGGGACTTGAATAGCACTGAAAAATAATTCTGATTTCTTCATATTTTAAATATTTATCAAGGTAAATCTATAAGCCGGATTCTGTCGAGCCTGCCTCATCGGCAGACAAGCCCAATCATTTATCTAGCCCCGCAATTACTCACGGGGTCATGCAGCACTTTCTGTAATTACGTAAATTACAGAACACGACCTTGCACTCACGTAGGGATTTAGCCGTTTCACTTCTTATGTTTCCATAAAAACTTATCCCGAAGGATATTTTTGTTATCGCTAACAAAAACGTCTCTGCTCGCACCCCGCAGGTTACCCTGGATGGGAATTACCCACTACGCTTCCCCGCCGATGAGGCGGGATAAGTGTCCGGACTTTCCTCTGCCAATTTTGTCTCCAAGCGTAAGCGAGGAGGAACAAAATTGAGCACCCGCCTCTTTTCCGAGAAATAAATTTGTAAGTAATCCGACTTAGGCGAAGCCGAATTACCCACAAAAAACCTGTAAAGAATAATCTTCCCAAGAAAAGAGGCGGGCCCAAACATTGACAGCGATTGGACGATTTACCTTGATAAATAACTAAAATATTCCGCTTCTCGCCCACTATAGGCACGATGCTTAATTATACTCCTTTTTTGACATTCTGTCAATCAAGATTCCCCCATTACCCCCAAATAAAGCTTTTTTTATTAACATTTTCACACCCTCATCTTGCCTGATATTAGCATAATTTATACGAGTTGTAAAATAGAAAAGTTGACTAATTTAAAAATTTATGCAATACTCAAAAGTCCCTAGAGACAAAAGCCAGTTCATTAAAACGCATACTCTCAAACATTAGAATTACACTTTAGTGATATGAGATATGCCAACAATCAATAAGGAGATTATTCAATGAAAACTGCAATATGTGCAATATGTGGACAAGTAAAATACGTAGGAATAATGAAACTCGGGGAACCATCCAAGCACACGGTACAGATTAGCGAGAACTTCGCAATCACAGTCGATCTCCCCGCGTCAGGCGCTTGCTATGACTGTATTGAACAATCCCACAGAGACTTTGAAAAGCTAGCCAACATCGACAATGTCCCACTGGTTGACGGCACTAAAATACATTTCGACAGATCGAATCCGGAAGATCCAAGATGGTATCTCATCAAAGATGACAACCAGAGGAAGGAAATACTGCGTACTGAAGCAGAAGACATTATACGCCGTAGTGGCCTCATTCACACCATCAACCAAGACATATGGAGGGATGCCATAAAACTTAACCAGCCCATTAAAGACTGATTAGACGAACAATTTTTTACGCGTAACTCCGCAAATAAATCTCCACTTGGATTATCTTAATCTGAGTGGAGATTTTTTATTTTAATAGTTTTTTAAAGTCTTTATCATTCCCGTGCATACGGGAATCCAGTCGCGCATCATAAAGTTTCTACACTAAATTCCCACCTACGCGGGAATGACAAAAAACGTGTAGGTCCTGAATTTATAAAGGTTTTTATCCTAAATTTTTCAGCAATTCTTTTTGCGCTCTCAATTTTTCTTGATACTCTTTCAGCCGCGCTTTATTCTGCGCCACGATTTCTTTCGGGGCACTGGCGGTAAATTTTTTGTTGGCCAAAAGCCCTTCAGTTTTTTGCACCAAGTTTTCTAGATTTTCAATTTCTTTTTGCAGACGCACTTTTTCTTTTTCGATATCGATAAGTTCCGCAACGTCCAGCCTTAGACTGGCGACCCTTATGACTTTGCCCGCCGCGCCGCCACTGGTAATTTTCACCCGCGCCAACCTTTCGATGATTTCACAACTGGCAACTTTTCCGTAGGCCATTACGATTTTGGCCGGATCAATCTTGTAACTCGATCGCAAATTTCTGATCTTAGTGATCAGTTCCTGCAATTTCTGAAACTCGCGTTCTGATTTTTTGTCGATCAGTTTTTTGTCGCTCACCGGCCACTTCGCCACCATCAACAAATCATTCTCTTTATTCGCAATTCGCGGATTAGCATTTATTCGTAGATTAGCATCGCTGTATATCTTTTCCGTCACAAACGGCGCGAAAGGATGGGCTAGCTTTAAGATTTTATCCAGCACATAACCCAACACTTTCGGATTCTTTTCAATTTTAGAAATTTCCAAATACCAATCCGCCAGATCGTTCCAGATGAAAGTTTGCAGCTTCTCCCCCGCCAAAGAAAACTTATATCCATCTAAGTCAGTCGTAACTTCAGTTATCAAAATATTCAATCTGCTGACAATCCATCTATCTGCCAAAGTTTTGATATCCCTAGAGTTTATTTTTTCCACTAATTTCATATTCGGATAAGTCGTGGCGGAATAACGGTAGATGTTCCAAAGTTTGGTCACAAAATTGCGGAAACTTTCAATTTTTTCTTCCGAAATCCGCACGTCATTCCCGGGAGTGGAACCGACGAGAAGCGCCAACCGCACGGCGTCCGTCCCGAATTTCTCGATCACGTCCAGCGGATCAATACCATTGCCTTTCGACTTGGACATTTTTTTGCCGAACTTGTCCAGCACCATACCGTGCAGATAGACATTTTCAAAAGGCACTTCGCCCACCGCAAATAGCGACATCATAATCATGCGCGACACCCAAAGAGTAATGATTTCATAACCCGTTTCCAAAACTTGCGTCGGGTGGAATTTTTTGAGGTCGCCGGATTTTTTGCCATTCTTGAAATTTTGAGGCCAACCAAGTGTTGAAAATGTCCACATCCCCGAAGAAAACCAGGTGTCCAGCGTGTCCGGGTCTTGAATCCACTCTTTGCCCTTCGGCGCTTTTTCCCCGACGTAGATTTCCCCCTCCCCTGTACGGAGGGGTGGTGTCCCGTAATCGGGACGGAGGGGTTGTGAAACATTGCGATACCACACCGGAATCTCGTGCCCAAACCAAATTTGCCGGCTGATGCACCAGTCATGCAAATTGGAAATCCAATCAGTGTAGCGTTTGGTGAAACGTAATGGAATGAATTGAATTTTTTTCTGCTTCGCCACTTCCAACGCTTTTTCTTTCAAGGATTTATTGCCTAAGCGTTTTAGTTTTTTGTCCACTGCTATAAACCACTGCTTAGAAGGAAGTGGTTCCACGGCGGTGCCACAGCGATAGCAAGTGGACAGATTATTTTCCATTTCTTCTTCTTTTTCCAGAAGTCCCGCTTTTTTCAGTTCGGATACGACCATTTCTCTCGCTACTATAGCAGTAGCCCCGGAAAATTTGCCAAAACCATTTTTGATTTTACCATTCTCATCAATGACTTTCACGATTGCCAAAGCGTTATCCTCAGCCATCTTCCAGTCCACCATCGAATGCGCCGGAGTGACACCCAGCGCGCCGGTGCCAAAATCCATTTCTACATTTCTATCAGCAATGATTTTGATTCGCAGCGACACACCGCAGAAATCCACCGCCAAAGTCTGCTCGATGAATTTTTTGTACCGCACATCTTTTGGATTGACTGCCACCGCCGTGTCTCCCAGTTTTGTTTCGGGACGGGTCGTGGCGATAGAAATCGGGAAATCCCGGCTATATTTGAAAGTATATAGTTTCGTTTTTTGATTTTCATATTCCAACTCATCATCCGCCAAAGTGGATTTGCATCTTGGACACCAATTCACAATCCGTTCGCCGCGATAGATGGCGCCTTCCTCATACATTTCCACAAACATTTTCTTGACCGCCTTCTTTCTTTCCTCATCTAGCGTAAAAGCTTCGCGCGACCAATCAAGAGAAGCGCCCATCTTGCGAGTTTGACCCAGAATAGTTTTTTGCGTCACGCGCAAAAATTTCCACACTTCTTTGAGAAATTTCTCTTTGCCTAAATCATGCCGAGTCTGGCCGGTTTCTTTCAAAAGTTTTTTCTCCACCACGTTTTGCGTGGCAATGGAAGCGTGATCAGTTCCGGGCAGCCACAGCGCACGTCTTCCCTTCATTCGATGAAAACGAATGAGCAAATCTTGAATGGCCAGCATCGAAGAATGTCCCAAATGTAATTTATCCGTGATATTCGGCGGCGGCAAAATAATCGTGTACGGTTTAGCGTTTTTCGGCAACTTTAAATTATCCGGATTGAAAAACCCACTCTTTTCCCAGAGCTTGTAAATATTATCTTCATATTTAGCAGGTTCGTATGTTTTTGGAATTTCTGGCATATTATTTCCTTACTTCCACCTTCAATTCTTTTTCCAAAGCTGAAATTATTTTTTCCATCACCTTTTCCACTTCGGCGCTTTTCAAGGTTTTGTCTTTGGCCGCGAGAGTGACTCTAATGGCTAGACTTTTTTTAGCTTTGAAATAGTCGAAAAGTGTCACGCTGTCCACTAATTGTCCGCCAATTTTTTTGACCAGCTTTTCAATTTGACCATAGGTCGCTGTTTCCGGCACGATCATAGAGATGTCACGCGTGACGGATGGGAATTTGTTGATGGTGTGATATTTTTTGGTTTTCGGCGCAGCGGCCAAAAGTTTTTCCAGATCAAATTCCGCCACGGCGACGCGTTTGCCAATTTTATATTTCGCCAAAACCGTCGGATTGATTTCACAAACCAGACTGAATTTTTCACCGTTAATTTCAAGTTCCGCGCAGCGTCCTTTGTGCATCGCGTCAGAACATTTGGTTGGCTCGCTAAATTTGGCACTTTTTATTCCCAGACTTTCCAACATATTTTCCACCGCACCCTTTAAATTGTAAAAAGTTTCCGCGTCTTTATCTTTTTCTAAAACTTGTGCTATCGCCAGTATCCTTCTTTCTTTTGTTTCACCATTGCTTGGATAATAGACTCGTCCGATTTCAAAAATTCCAAAACTTTCAAAATGTTTGAGATTCTCACAGACATTTTTTAAAATGTTCGGCACAAGACTAAAGCGCACCAATTCTTGATCCGGATTCATCGGATTGGCAATTTCGTAATGCTTAATGCCACCTAGCCCGCAAACTTCCGCGTCGCGCTTCGCATAGAAAGAATAGTTATATACTTCATCAAAACCAAAATTGGCTAGGATATTTTTCAGCTGCCTTTCAAAAAACACTTGCACATTCTTTTTCGGCGGCTCAACCGGTTCCAAAAGCGCTTGAGGCACAATCTTTTCATAGCCGCGCAAACGCCCAATTTCCTCAATCAGATCTTCTTGGGTTTTCAAATCAATCCTATATGTTGGAATTTCACACCACAAAAATCCCCCTCTCCTGTACTCAGGGGAGGTGCTCCGACGTAATCGTCGGAGTGGAGGGGTTGTTTCACACTTCACGCTCAGAAGATTCAATATCTTTACCACTTCTTTTTGTGCAACTGTTTCGCCTAAAAGACTATTCGCATATTCCAAGTCTAGCTTTATTTTCCACGGCTTAATTTTATTCGGATATATATCTACGATTCCTTCCAATTTAGCACTAGCCGTATGTTCCAAAATTTCAATGATTCTTACCATCGCCTTTTCTGCCAGATTCGGATCAATGTCTTTTTCAAAACGGTCAGATGATTCAGTTTTGATGTTCAATCTACTTCTGGTGCGACGGATATTTATAGCGTGAAAATTGGCTGCCTCCAAAACGATGATTTTCGTATTTTCATTGATGCCAGAAGATTTCCCACCCATAATGCCTGCCAACGCTAAAGGAGTTTCACCATTAGTAATGAGTAAATCCTGATCATCCAAAATCATCTCACTGTCGTCTAATAAAACTAATTTTTCTTTATTCTTGGCTCTTCGAACAATAATTTCTACTTTCTGATTATTTGGATTTTGGATTTGTTCCGCATCAAAAGCATGCATCGGCTGTCCCAACTCCAACATCACATAATTAGTCGCATCCACCACATTATTAATCGATTTGATACCGCAAGCTTTCAATCTAGCTTGCATCCAAACTGGCGAAGGTTTGATTTTCACATCTGTCATCACCGCCCCGATATAGCGCGGGCAAAGTTTTTTATCCTGAATTTTCACTTGTAGAGACAGGCTACGACCTGTCTTTACTTTCGGTAATTTCAAATCATCAAAATCATACTCGAATTTTTTATTTTCCAAGGCCGCCATTTCCCGCGCTACACCCACGTGACTCATCGCATCGTGTGCGCGATCCGGCAGAACTTTGATTTCAAAAATAATATCCGCTTGGCCGAAATATTTCGCCAACGGCTGACCAATTTTAGCTTTCGCGTCTAAAATTAAAATTCCGCTATGATCTTCGCCCAGACCGAGTTCATCTTTGGCGCACAACATTCCAAAAGATTTTTCGCCGCGGATTTCCGCCGCTTTGATTTCGACGCCGTTAGGCAACTTCGCTCCGATCAAAGCCACCGGCACTTTCTGTCCAACTTTGATGTTTGACGCGCCACAGACGATTTGTAATTTTTGCACATCCCCAGACGCGATAAATCGCGTCTCTACAGTTGCAATTTGTAATTTGTCGGCATTTGAATGTTTTTTCACTTCCAGGATTTTCCCCACCACCACCCCTGCAAATTCTTGCCCGGCTTTTTCCAGGCCTTCCAATTCAAAAGAATGCATCGTCAAAACCTCCGCCGATTTTTCCGGTGAAAGTTTAGTGCCTGATAATTCTTTGAGCCAATTGAATGAATATTTCATAATTAGAACTGTTTAATGAATCTTAGGTCTCCGCTGTGAAAAAGTCTCACGTCATCAATCTTATATTTCATCATAGCCAATCTCTCAAAACCGAATCCCCAGGCGAAACCTTGATATTTATTCCGCGAATAACCGGCGGCCACGAAGACATTCTGATTGACCATCCCGGCACCACCGAGCTCGAGCCAACCGCCGCCGCGACAACCTTTACAACCCGCCCCGTGGCACATCGTGCAAGTGATATCGAATTCAAAACTCGGTTCCGTGAAAGGAAAATAACTGGGCCGCAGCCGCACTTTGACATCGGTCTGGAAAAATTCTGAAAAGAAAACTTCGGCGATATGTTTCAAATTGCCCACATTGACTTTTTCCCCGACCACCAACGCTTCAAACTGATAGAAAGTGTGTTCATGCGTGGCATCCGTCGCTTCATTGCGAAAAACCTTACCCGGTGCGATAATGCGGAACGGCGGTTTATGTTTTTGCATATATCTAGCTTGTACCGCTGAAGTCTGACTACGCATGGTTAAGCCTTCACCTTTCACAAAGAAAGTGTCTTGCATATCGCGCGCGGGATGATCCGCCGGAATATTCAAGGCGTCGAAATTATAAAAATCAGTTTCCACTTCTGGGCCATCGGCAATTTCAAAACCCATTCCAGTGAAAATATCTTCGATTTCCGCGCGCACCAAAGAAATCGGATTCAGGTGACCAACCGTTTGTTTTTTTCCCGGTAGCGTCACGTCAATTATTTCTTCAGCCAGATCAGTCCGACCGGAAAGCTCTCGGCGCTTATCCTCGATCATTCCGGCAATTTCATTTTTCACCGCGTTGGCCAAGGGACCGATTTTCCGCCGCTCGTCCGGAGACAGATTTTTCAAATTTTTCAGGATCTCATTGAATTCGCTTTTGCGGCCGGAATATTCCTTTTCCAAAGCAAAAAGATCCCCTTCCGTCGAGACTTGCGCAATTTCTGCTATGAATTTATCTTTAAGTTCAATTATCCTTTGTTCCATAATCATTTTAAACATTTTAAGCCGCTCTCTCTTATCAGCTTTATTCTATAATTTAAACGGAAAAAAGTCAAAATTAGGACCTTTTGCCATTTGTCAGTTAGAATGGAAACAATAACCCGTCGATAACAGTACTAATGATATGAAAAAACAACCCGAGAAAATCACACTGAGATCCATCTTCAAAGAGACTATTATGATCATTCTTTATGTTTTCGTGATGCTTTTCGTCCCCGTTCTCATCGGCTTCGGCTATCTGATGTCCAAGACCCACTTGAACACGACCGCTGATCTCCTACCTACCAACACTTCTCAGACAAGTTTCATATATGATCGGACCGGCACGCATATCCTCTATCGATTGCATGGTGAAGAAAACCGACGGATTATTCCCCATTCCGAAATACCCGATACGATGCGCATCGCCACAGTCGCGGCCGAAGACGCTTCTTTCTATACCCATAAAGGCATCGATTTCTCCGCTATTTTGCGCGCCTTCAAAAAAGATCTTTCCGCCGGTTATGCCGTCCAAGGAGGATCGACCATCACCCAGCAACTGGCTCGTAACGCCTTTCTCAATAATGAAAAAACTTTCCAAAGAAAAATTCTCGAAGCTATTTATGCGATTAAGATCGAAAAGAAATTCACCAAACAACAGATCATCGATGCCTATCTGAACGAAGTCCCGTACGGCTCGAATACCTACGGAATAGAAACCGCCGCTAAAGCATATTTCAAAAAACCGGCCCGTGAGCTTTCTCTCGATGAAGCGGCTTTTTTGGCAGCTCTTACCAAAGCTCCCAGCTTCTATTCTCCTTATGGAGGAAACCGGAATGTCCTTCTCAAAAGACAAAAAGAGATCCTTTCTCGGATCGCCGAACTGCACTTAGCGGATCAGAAAGAAATCAATTCGGCGCTCAAAACCGATACGCTCAAAAAGCTGGCGCCCTTCTCTGAGCAGATTGATGCGCCGCATTTCGTTTTCTATGTCCAAAGCCTTCTGGAGAAAAAATACGGCCAAAATTTCCTGCAGACAGGCGGCTTGAAAATTTACACCACTCTTGATTATGATAAACAAAAATTGGCCGAAGAAGTGGTCGGAAATAGCGATTCCGCGCTAAAAAACTTGGGCGCTGAAAACGCCGCTCTGGTGGCCATCGACCCAAAAAATGGACAGCTCTTGGCGATGGTCGGTTCCAAAAATTATTTCGATTCTAGCATTGACGGTCAAGTCAATGTCGCCACCAGCCCCCGCCAACCAGGTTCTTCCTTCAAGCCAATCGTCTATGCCGAAGCTTTCGAAAAAGGTTTCCAACCGGAAACGCTGGTTTTGGATGCTCAAACAAATTTCGGACCGGACGGATCAGGAAGAGATTATATCCCAAGAAACTATAGCGGAACTTTCCACGGAGTGGTTTCCATCCGTCAAGCGCTGGCTATGTCGCTCAACATTCCCGCCATAAAAACTTTGCGCGAAGTCGGCCTGCAAAGCGCCCTCGATATGGCCCATCGTCTAGGCATAACCACATTGAATGAACCTGAGCGTTATGGCTTATCCTTAGTGATCGGAGGCGGTGAAGTTACACTCCTCGACGAGACTTCCGCCTTTTCAGTCTTCGCCAATGATGGCAAAAGAAATCCGGTCGATCCGATCCTAAAAATTACGGACAATCGTGGAAAAACACTCTATGAAAACAGTCCCGAGAATCTGCCCGTCCTCGACCCGCAGATCGCCAGAAAGATAAACTCCATCTTGTCAGACAACCAAGCCCGCACTCCCGTTTTCGGACCGAACAGTCCGCTATTCATCCCGACCCGCACCGTCGCCGCCAAAACCGGCACCACGCAAGAATTCCGCGATGCTTGGACAGTCGGTTACACGCCTGATCTGGCCGTCGGCGTCTGGGCCGGTAACAATAATAACCGTCCGATGCATGCCGGGGCTGACGGAGTTTTTGTAGCCGCCCCTATCTGGAACCGTTTCATCTCCCAAGCTCTCACCTCATATCCCAATGAAACTTTTATGGCCTATGAAAAATCCGCTTCAACCAAATCCCAAAATCCACAATCCGACTTCACCGCATCCACCCAAAAAGTTGTTTATTACAAGATTGCCAGTGGCAAAAAAATCTCCGAAAGTAAAGCGCAAAAACTAGGTGCGGGCAAAGTCAGGAAAGAAATTATTCTGGTTTCTCCGAATGGCACGTCCACTGGCAGCCTCTCCGATCAACTGAAATCAGCTTTCTAATTCCGCCATAATTTGACAACGACTACCTATCGTGATAACCTTCAATGTTCAATTAAATTTAGTTCCTTAAAACCATCCACCCTAAAGGAGATTACTATGTCACCGCTCATCCAATTCCCGAGTAAATTTCTAGGAAGATTGAAAAGAGAGAACATTCTTAACTCAATAAAAAGAGTTGAGCTGACAGACAATTCTTTGGTAGTATCATTTTCAAATAAAATAGCAGAGGCCAATATCGAAGCTTTTGCTACCTTTTTTGAAATATCTCTAAAGCGTGAAAATAAAGGAGAATGTTACTTATTAACTCCGATGTTTTACGTGAGAAAAACCATCAAGGAAAATCGGTTGATCATTCATCTGCCGATCAGAAAAAGTCCGCACTTGCCGAGCAGGACAGACAAGATCACCTTCTTCCATTGCAACAACAGGAAGAATGAAAAAGAGTTTAAGATAAACTCATAAAAAAAGCGCTGCTCAAGGAGACAACGCTTTTTATAATTCTCAATTTTATTTCCCCAACTGCTTTCTTGCTGCTAAGCAGCCTTCTCCAGTAACAATCCCTTAGCTCTTTCCAAAGAAGCTATTGCTACTTCTGCGTCTTTTTTGAATATCGCATCATTCTTTTGATCAAGCGGATGCTCATCTATTTCAGCTATATCATTCTGTAAAATCGCTATCTGATCATCAATGGATTTTTTCTGCGGATCAGCAAGGATTTCCCGAGTTCTCCTGTTGTGTTCAATGGCAATGTCCCGTCTTAATCTTTCCGGACCGTATTCGGCATGACTTTCAGGAACCCTAATCTCACCTATTCCTGGAGTTGTTATGAATATCTCCGAATCATCTTTTTCTGGTTTTGGCATACTTGTTTCAAATCCCATATTTTTCGTATTTAAAATAATTATTTCAGCGTACTGATTCCCATTATCTTATACAGATGGCAATACCCTGTCGTAGCAGTGATCAAAAGGATGATCCCCGCGATATAACAGACCAGAGCGGCGACACCGACTAACATCGCATAGGCGATGTAAAAGATTACCGCTCCCACAACCGCGCGGATGACACGGTCCATCAGACTTTCATTTTTTGGCATAGTTTTGTTTTATTAATTAATTAGCCCTGGCAAAAATTCCATTATTACACTTTCATTTTATCTCTAAATACCTGAAAAAGCAAAGGATCGGAAAATATATCGCCAAAACGTTTTCTGTGATATTATTGTGGCAAATAATAAGCTAAGATAAAAAAATATGGAAAATGGAGCAAATAATGACAAAGAGCGACTAGTCGATTATGTCGCAGATCAAGTCAGACTGGGCATCGCCCACGATGAGATAAAAAAACGCTTAGCGGCCGTGGGCTGGTCGGACGAAGACGCGGACAGTGCCTACGCATTGGGGCTGACAAAAAACGGCATACCTGTACCGACAAAAAATACCGCTCTGTTTTTCAGCAAAAAATCCACGACGGTGGAAATCGTGGTCAACTTCTTCTCGTTCATCCTGCTCGGAATCTCTTCTATCTCTTTGGGAACTTTGCTCTATGGCGTAATCAATCATTTTTTTGAAGATAAACTGACTAATAACTACTACGCCGCGGCTTCATCTTCAGTCACTGTCCATTATGCCATCGCCGCTCTAATCATCGGCTTTCCGCTCTACTATTTCGCGATGCGTTTCTGGTTCGACCGCTTCAAAGAAGACGAAGGCAAAGTCGAAGCTCGTCTGACAAAATGGATCACCTATCTGGTGCTTTTGGTAACGGCCATCATTATCGTGGGTGATCTGATCGCAGTCATCTTTAATATGCTGCAAGGTGAAATCACCACTCGCTTCTTCCTGAAAGCTCTCACTATCTTTATGATTTCCGGCGGCATTTTCAGTTTTTATTTCTTAGAAAGGAAAAAGATCCAATACAAGAAAACTATCGCGCCGGAAGTTTTCAGAATTTTCAGCTGGGCGGCCGGAGGCGTGGTCTTGGTCTCGATAATCTTAGGATTTTTCGCCAGCGGCCTGCCCCAGACCGAGCGGATGAGAAATTTTGACAACACCCGCTCCAGTGATCTGGAAAGCCTTTCCGATTGCATCGACAGCTATGCCGCCAACCACAAGGCCCTGCCGGAATCATTGGACGAACTCGGAAAAGATTCCGCTTTTTCCTATTGCGCCGGCAAAAAAGATCCTGAGACCGGTTCTGACTATGCCTATCGGATAGTGAACCGTTCTATCACACACGGCGATGTCACCGAAGGAGAATTCGAACTGTGCGCCGATTTTGCCCTAGCTTCCGATCCGAATATCAGCCGCAATTCTTCCAAGTGGTTCCGGCACGGCAGCGGAAGGAGTTGCAACGTCAACAATACCGTTTTGGACAATGGGGATAAAACCCGTATTAAAATTCCGCAATAACCATTCAAAAAAGGAGGGTACTGCTATGGAATGGGCCCAACCGCTTTTTCTTTTCCTGTATTCTTTGCTAATACTGATTTTGGCGGCTTTTATCTTGCTGGGAAACATTCTGGCAATGATTGCTACAGGCATTTATCTCGCAGCAAAGGTAATAGTGCTGCTAATCTTTACAAAGAAAAGAAAAAGGGAATGAAAAGGAGTTGAGGGAAATATTTCCTCAACTCCTTTTATATTTTTCAAAATATGCCTTATAGTCCCAGGTCTTGTAAGAATTTTTGCAGCTCGTCTTTCTTGATCGCGCGATATTGCCCTTCGCCCAAATTCCCCAACTGGATGTTCATTATTTTTACGCGGTTCAAATCCACTACGCGATAATCCAGCGCCGAACACATCCGTCGGATCTGGCGCTTCTTGCCTTCGGTGAGAATGATGGAAAAAAAATCCGGCGACTCGCGTTTCACGATGCATTTTTTGGTGCGATAACCATCGTCCAGTTTCACGCCGTCCCCCAATCTCTTGATGAATTCTTTCGTCATCGGATGATTCACTTGCACCACATATTTTTTTTCATGTTCATAATCGGGATTGAGCAGTTTATCGGTCAACCGGCCATCATTGGTCAGGATGATGAGTCCGCGCGAATCCTTGTCGAGCCTTCCTAATGGAAAAACCCTTTCCGGAAATTTGATGGCATCCAAAATCCCCTTTTCCCCTTTTTGCGGACTGTGCGTCACGATGCCCACCGGTTTATTGAGGATATAATAGACACATTTTTTCTGATTGGAAAAAGTGACCTTGTCATTTTCCTGCACCATATCGCCCAATTTGGCTTTTTTCCCGTTTATCTTCACCTGTCCGGCTTTGATGAGCTCATCCGCTTCACGCCGTGAAGCCACATTTTGTTGAGCTAGGTATTTATTTATTCTGATCGGATATTCCATATTTTTCTTATTTTAACAGTATGAAGATAATAGCACGCACGGATCTGGCGTCAAATACATATTGGAATCAGCTCCGCCCATTATTATTCATATCTTAACGCTTCGATCGGACTGAGTGCTGCCGCCCGGCGAGCAGGATAGAAACCGAAAATGATACCGATGGCCGCGGAAACACTAAAAGCCAGAAAGATCGCCGACACTGACACTTGCGTGGTCAGGTTCAAAAAATGTGAAGCAAGCATCGACATCAACCAGCCCAGGATAATTCCAATGATACCGCCGAGAAATGTCAAAACCACCGCTTCGGCCAAAAATTGCAGATTGATATATAGCCTTCTCACGCCGACCGCTTTTCGCAGGCCAATCTCGCGCGTCCTTTCCGTCACGGTCGTGAGCATCATATTCATAATGCCGATACCGCCGACCAGAAGAGAAATACCGGCGATGGAAGCCAAAAGCATAGTAAATGTCCCCGTTACGCTGGATGCGGTCGAAATGATATCCGCCTGATTCATAATGTTGAAATCGGCTGCCGTTGGATCGGTTATTTTGTGACGAAGAAGGAGTAGATCGGTAACCGCTTGTTGCACGGCGGCTATGGTATCGGCTGAAGTGGCGGCGATGCTGATATCGGAAACATAACTATTGCCCGCCAGATAATGTTGGTCCGTCGTGATCGGGATATACACATAGTCATCTGGATTATTGAAACCGGTTCCGCCTTTCAAAACTGTCACACCGATAACTGTGAAATTTATCCCGTTGATACGGATGCTCTGCCCGACCGGATTGGCATCCGCGCCGAACAAGTCATCTCTGGCAGTCGCCCCCAAAACTGCCACCTTGGAAGAAACTTGCACCTGCTGTGCGTTCAAGAAAGAGCCGAGGTCTATTTGGACATTGCGCACTTCGGTATAGGCCGGCGAAGTTCCCACTACTTGAGTATTGGTGTTGTTAGCACCGGCCGTAATCTGATAGCGCCGAGAAACTTCAGGCGCCACGGCTGCCACGTCCGGCACTTGGGTGCTGATAGCATCGACATCTTCCATTGTGAGCGTTTCGGCGCTGCCACGTCCCTGGCTGATCCCGCTGCCACGAGCCGCGCCCGGCATCACAATGATCAGGTTTGACCCAATCGATTCGATGCTTTTGGCGATGGAATTTTGCGCTCCTTGCCCGATAGCCACCATCGCAATCACCGAGGCAATCCCGATAACGATGCCAAGCATCGTAAGAGAGGAACGCACTTTGTTTCCCATCAGCGACCAGAGAGTTTCTTTGAATAAATCTAATAACATAATGTTATAATTTCTAATTAAGAATTTCTAATTTCTAATTAATATCCAATGTCTCAATGTCAAATTTCTAAGAAATTAATCATTGATCGTTTGATAATTGGGGCTTGATTAGAAATTAGTAATTAGAAATTCTTATTTTTACTTAGTTTTTCTGTCACTCTCCACCACACCATCCCTGATCGAAATGACTCGATCGGCAAAATTAGCGATCTCTTCTTCGTGAGTAATAAGAATTATGGTGTGTCCTTTGGCATTCAGTTCTTGAAAAGTTTTCATGACGATGTGACTGGTTTTAGTGTCCAAATTTCCAGTCGGCTCATCCGCCAAAATAATACTGGGATTGTTGATGAGGGCTCTCGCTATGGCCACTCTTTGCATCTGTCCGCCGGACAATTGATTGGAAAGATTATAGATCTTATCTTCGTCCATACCGGCATATCTCAGAGATTCACGCGCCCGTTGTTCGCGTTCTTTTGCCGATGTAGCAGAATAGAGCAAGGGCAACATGACATTCCGCATGACTGTCGTTCGCGGCAAAAGATTGAATGATTGAAAGACAAAACCGATCTTATTCCGACGGATATCCGACAATTCATCATCATCAAGACTGGATACTTCCTGTCCGCCCAGAGTATATTTGCCGGAAGTAGGCGTGTCCAGCGCTCCGATAATGTGCATCAAGGTCGATTTCCCGCTGCCGGACGGACCGATAATGGCCACAAATTCACCCTCTTCGATCTTGAAAGAAACTCCTTTCAAAGCATTGGTCTCCACATCTCCATTCCGATATGTTTTAACTAAATCTTGACATTCGATCATAATAAATATTATCTATTTTTATTTATCCTCTGCCACCGCCCAGTCCGGGGATATGGATACCGCTCGAACCGGTTGAGGTGCTGCTCTTAGCGCCGGTGGAAGTGATGGTCTGCGTAACCACTTTCTCTCCCACATTCACACCGCTCGTAATTTCCGTGTAAGTGCCATTGCTTTCGCCGATCTGCACACTAGTCTGCTTGGGCGTCCCATTCTGCAGAATCTCCACGTATGATTGTCCGTTTTGGGTCTTAACGGCGCCGATTGGCACCATAACCACATCCGTTTTAGCATTGGTAATGATGGCCGCCGTAGCGCTCATCCCCGGCTTTATCTTCGGATCGATATTGTCAAAACCGATAGTCACATCATAAGTGACCACGCCCGAGCTGATCGTGCCCAAAGAATCCATCAATTCGACCTTGCCAGTCGCGCTGAAATCAGGCAGAGCATCGAAAGTCAGAGTGACTTTTTGTCCAATCTCAACATTGGAGATATCCACTTCATTGACTTGCACCTGAGTCTTGAGCGTTCCCAGATCACCGACGATGATTGGGGCTTGCGCATTACTGCCGGAACCGGAAACACGACTCAGATCATCCCCATTTTTGATATTGACTTCATTGATAGTCCCATCGATCGGAGAGGTAACATTCCTTTTAGCCGCTTGCTGCCTGGTATAATTCAAGCTGGCCAATGAATTAGCCAGATTCTGCTGCGAAGCTTCGACGGAAATCTTGGCCGCTTCAATTTTCTTTTCCGCCGCCAAAGTATCATCATGATTAGAACTGGAACTATCATCGATAGACTTCAAGGAAGATTCTGCCGAATTGACCGCCGCCCGAGCGGAAATCAAAGACGCTTGGGCGGATTTATATGAAGCCGCGGCTTGACTGGCACTGATACCCAATTGATCATTGACAATCGTAAAAAGCAATTGGCCTTTTTTCACTTGGTCTCCTACGCTGACTGACAGACCCGCTACCGTGCCCGTAATGTCAGGATCGACCGTCGCACTCTCGTCCACAACCACATTCCCTGAAGCGGAAACGGAACTGATGAGCGTGCCTTTTTCCACCGCTTGAGTTTTATACTGGACAAGACTGGCAGTTGAATGCGTTTTTTTGTACCAATAATATCCTCCAACCAGAACGATTACAGCGATCGCGAGATACACGTAGCGTTTCTTTTTCATATTCATAATTATTGGTTATTATTTTGCGCCGATTGATCGGTGGTCGGTGCGGCAGCCGGAGTATTATTCTGATCAGGCGCAGTGCCGTTGGTCGGATCAGTTGTCGATAAATTGCCAAAAACACGGATGAGATCGGCGTCTATCGTACCGTTATCACTGGGACGTCCCATAACCACTACATTGTCATCAGCCTTAAGATCATTTATCTTCAGATCATTCGCCTGACCTTTGATGATGGTCCTGTCGGTCACCGCCACCGTATTTTCTTTGCCGTCCCTGTCTTTAATGATCAATTTGTCCGCCGCTACGGAAATAATGGTACCGGACAGACCGTGGGCGTTGCGGAAATCCCGCCCTTCGAAATCATTCATCATCGGGCCCAGTGGACCCCTGCGATCCATCGGGAAACGGGGACCCATAAAATTTCTTTCATAATTCTCGCCCCAACGACAGGAAAACAGGGCCCTGTGCGAGCCGACCCTTACTCCGCTTACAAAACTTACAAGGATCACGAGAACCCCCGCCACGCTGAGCGCAGCTATTTTGAATCCTTTGGATTTCATCACTTCATTCATAAATTTAAATTTAAATATAATTATAATGGTTCCTATTAATCAATTTGAAATACGCAGAAAGAGAAAGCAATAGAGCGAAAGTCGGAATTAAAATTATCGTCACACTGACCGCCGGGAATGTTTCGAGCAGTGAAAACATAAAATCGTTCCAATTTTTTAGGACCAAAGAAGCGTCCGTGGCCAGAAGCCGCAACAATATCCAGAAATCCGATTGCAGAAAAGTTTGGCCGAATTCAACGATAGTCCAAATAAAAGTGCCCAAAGAAGAAGCCAAGCTGAGATACGCCAAACCTAATTTTCTCTTAATCTGCTTCTTCTGCAAAATTTCAATCCGCGCCAAAATCAGACCGGACAGCTCCGGTGACGGCTCACTTCCGCCGATCTGTTTGAATATGTGATGCAATTTCGTCTTCATACTGTTATATACGCCGCTCCCACCCTTTCGGACACACTCATAATTTTATTCGTCCGAAAAAGCCTCTTTTAGCTTGGATAAGGCCCTGCTATGATAGGCCTTGATCGTGTTGTACGGCCGGCCTAAAATTTCCGCGATTTCAAAAAAAGTAAAGTCTTCTTTGTAGTGAAGGATCAAGATCACCCGATATTTTTCCGGAATGAGCTCAAGTTTCGCTTCCATTTCACGGACAATATCTTTTCTTTCCAATATTTCGTCCGGCAATATCGAGTTTTCCGCGATCCCCTCCAATTTATTGTTCCCCTCTTCATCTTCGAAAAAAGAGAACGGGGTGGTTTTTTTCTTTTTCAAAAAGTCCAGCGCCGTGTTTTTCGCAATCGCAAAAATCCAGGTCTTAAAACTCTTATCCTGATCGAACTTGGACAGGTTTTTCCAAACTTTAATGAAAGTTTCTTGGGACAGATCTTCCACGACTGAGACATCCCTCACCAGATAACGCAAGAAGCTATGGATCGGATCCAGATATTTTTCCAACAGTTTCTCAAGGGCTGACTCATCGCCTTCCAGGCAATTCCTTACCAGTAGATTATCTTCCTCGTTCGCAGTTAGCGCCATAACCTGTTTCAAATTATTTTTTATCCTATCCTTCATTCTTCTTCGGATAATTTATATTCTCTGGGAAACAGCTTGATCGCTATATGGAAAATAGTGTATGTGATGAAGAAGGCAGCAAAAACATCGATGGAATAATGCAAGTGTCCCAAGATGACCGCACTGCCGAAAATGATAGAGGCGACAATGGCGATATACCTTATCGGTTTTTCATCCCAAAAGATCAAGGCGATCAAAAACGGGATGCCGGTGTGGGCGCTGAAAAAAAAGTCATTGCCGGAAATCAGCGTCGATAAAAGATTGCTCGGATCGATCGGTGTTATGACAGGATAGGGTCCCAAATGGGTCAAAGTGATGGAAACGGAACGAATCAGATAAAAAAGAGCCACGCTCTTCAGGGTAAACGGGGCGCGCTTCGGCTCAATGATCACGCAATACATCACAAACATAAAAAACAGTTCCACGCCATAATTCAAAAGTCCATCCACATCCATTACCGGCAGATTATCCAGCAGGATATCATTCACATAATTGCCGGCTTTAAGATTGGCATAAAGTCCGGTGAAATGATTAATGGTCAGACTGGCCGCCAAAAGAGCCAAGCCGGAAAAAACCGCATAGCGGAAACCGTGCCTTTTCCAACAATATTTATATTTAGAAGCGATTTTTTTCATATTTTTATTTTATTTTTTATTTCTTATTCCCGGATATCATTGTATTCTTTTGAAAAAGGTTTTCTGAATATCGTGATCCAGAAATAATTAACAGCATAACGGACTGCCGTTAGGATAATCCCCTCTTTGGCCAAGCGCCGACCGGACGTATACATCGGCAGGTCGAAGGTGAATTTCACCCGCCCGATCTTTTGGATCCTTTTGGCGATATCCGTATCTTCCCCGTAGAAATCGATTTCCAAATCATAGCCGCCGATTTTCTGCATCGCTTCTTTTTTCACGATGAAATTTCCGCCTTGCAGCATCGCCCCGCGGCGCAAAATGAAATGGTTGAATATATAAGTCAGATAGCCGACCCAATAGAAAGCCTTCACTCCTAGCCCGGTCAGAGGCGGCAGGTCATAATAGATATACGGGCCACTGAGCGCCACCAATTTTTCATTTTCATTAAATTCTCTGTATACCCTATCCAGCCAACCTTTAGGCAACCTAGTGTCCGCATCAATATTAGCGATCAAATCCCCCGTCGCCGCCAGAAAACCGGCATGCCGCGCCCAGGTCAGGCCCTTTTTAGGCTGATCAACTACCTGCACTCCCGGATATGACAGCGCCACTTCGCTCGTTCTGTCCGTACTGGCATTATTCACTACAATTATCTCAATGTCATAATTCTTACCGGCCATTTCCTTTTTGATGGATTCCAAACAGCCGCCGATCTGTTTCTCTTCATTGTAAGCTGGAATGGCAAAAGTGAGTTTCATAGGATTATTTTTTAATGACACTCTCATAGATTTCCGCCCATTCAGCGGCGATACGCGCCGGAGAAAAATTTGCCACCATCGCTTTTCCGCCTTGTCCCAATCTTTCCCTCACTTGCGGATTATCATACAAATAGATAATTTTTTCGGCCATCCCAGAGACATCTCCCGGTTCCACGATAAAGCCGTTTTTGTCGTTGATATATTCCGGCAACGCCCACGCATTTACTCCAATAGCTGGCACACTAGTGGCAAAAGCTTTCATGAGACTAAGACTCTGCATCTCGGCCGTACTGGCAATGGCAAAAACATCTGCCGCTTTATATATCCGCGCATGCTTGTCCACGCTCAATGTGCCGAAAAATTTAACCTTATCCTCCAGCCCCAATTCTTTAGCCAACTTTTTCAGTTCTTCTTCCGCCACGCCGTGACCAGTAATGGCCAGTGTTACGTTGGAAATTTTTTCCTTGGCCATCGCAATCGCCCGGATGATCACATCCACATATTTTTCTTCGCTCAGTCGACCGGTATAGAGCACTGTGAAATCAGACAGCCCGAATTCTTTTTTGATTTCAGTTTTTTCATCAGCACCCGAAGTCGGAAAAAAATTCTTAAGATCGATCGGATTGGAAATGACTTTGTGTTTTTTTCTGAAACCATTCGCTTCCATTTCCGTGAAAATCGCGGAGCATGGTGCACTCACAAATTCACAACGATTGTAAAACCAAGAGACATAATTCAACGCTATCTTATCTATCAGTTTGTTCTGCACCGGCCCATACTTCAAAAATTCAGTGATGGGGGTGTGATTAGATCCGACAAAAGGCACTCTCAAAAATCGACTGGCTGCCAGCCCCTCCAATCCTGTCCCGAAACAAAGATGGGTATGGATGACATCCGGCCTATTTTTCCGCATCGCAATCCAACGCAAAAAAGATGGCACCACCATCCGACCTTGTCCGGTTCCGGCCGCTGTCCGCAAAGAAAAAAATCGGTGGATATTTATCCCTTCTCCCAGCTCCAACTCCTTGAACGGAACATTGCAAACTAGATAATCTTTTTCAGGATATTGAGGCACATAGAAATCAACCGAATGGCCCATTTTGACCAATGCACGCGCCGACTCAATGATCGAGTCAGAAATCCCACTCATCTCCGGATAAAAATTATCGTTAAACATGGCTATACGCATAGTCTTTTTCTCTTCACTTTGTTTATACCCACATAATAGACTAAAACGCCTTTCTTGTCATTTAGGTTCGGCCTTAACATTGCATATAACCGGTTATTGTTATACTATAGTTGTACTATCAAAAAACTATGCAAGACCAAATTGAAGCCGTCAAAAAAGAATATGCCGAAGTTTCCGCCGAGCTCAATGATGCTGGGAATTTTTCCGATTCCCAAAAAATGGCAAACTTAGGCAAACGCGCCTCAGATATGGAGGAAATAATGGCTAAGATTGGCGAATTTGAAGCGGTGGAAAAAGCCATGAAAGACAATGCCGGGATGATCAATTCGGATGGCGAAGATCCGGAAATGAAACAGATGGCCATGGAAGAAAACGTCACCCTTTCACAAAAAAAAGAAATCCTGCAGAAAGAACTGGAACTTCTGATCTTACCCAAAGATCCCCATGACAACAAAGGCGTCATCGTGGAAATCCGCGCGGGAGCGGGCGGAGACGAGGCGGCGCTTTTCGCCGGGGAAATTTTTCGTATGTACGCCAAATTTGCCGAGAAGAATCATTGGCCGATTTCCTTGCTCAACACCAGCATCATCGGGATCGGCGGATACAAAGAAGCCGTTTTTGAAATCAACGGCCAGGGCGTGTACGGCAAGATGAAATATGAATCCGGCGTGCACCGCGTGCAACGCATCCCGGAAACGGAAAAGAACGGTCGCGTGCAAACCTCCACGATTACCGTGGCCGTTCTGCCGCAAGCGGAAGAAGTTGAACTCAAGATCGAAGACAAGGATCTGCGCATCGACACTTTCTGCTCTTCCGGCCCCGGCGGCCAGTCCGTCAACACGACCAAATCAGCTGTGCGCATCACCCACCTGCCGACCGGCCTCATCGTTTCCTGCCAAGATGAAAAATCCCAGATCAAAAACAAAGAAAAAGCTATGAAAGTTTTGCGTTCCCGACTTTTACAGGCCGAAGAAGAAAAAGCCGCTAAAGAAAGAGGCGACGCGAGAAAATCCCAAATCGGTACGGGAGACCGCAGCGAAAAGATCCGGACATACAACTTTCCCCAAGACCGCATCACCGATCATCGCGTGAAAGAATCTTGGAGTAACATCAAAACTATCTTGGAAGGCAACCTTGACCCAATCATCGACGTCCTGATTCAAGAAAATCAAAAGAGGCTTTTGGAGAAGAAGTAAGAAAAAATTATAAATCGTGTCGTTCTTTCAATATCTTAACCTTAGCCTCAACTGCCTCTTCCATATTCACATCTAACATTTTAGCCAGTGTTGAGAGTTGTAGAATGACGTCGGCAAATTCACCGCCTAAATTTTCACGATCAATCTCTCTATTGGGTATATTTCGGCTTATTTATCTCTTTTGCTAATTCGCCGACTTCTTCCATAAATTGCGTGAAACTAAAATGCGGATCGCGGGTAATATCATATTTTGCATCAATATCACCCACCACCTTGGCACACATTTCTTGAAACTCATACACACTGTTATATGATGTAATTTTAAATCTCTTATCCATAAATTTTATTTGGTCTCGTTCTTATTGTATCCGGCAATCAAATACAAAACCCCAGGTACAATAGGAACAGCTAAATTAACACTAAAATTTGCTTCAGTCAAAAGTCCTACGATAAAGCCGACCAGGATTGAAATAATTATTAGCCATCCTCCAATCTTGGGATATTTCCAACCCAAGGCTAAGCCAATAAAAACCAACGGCATCATAGTTAAAGCTACATTTTCCCATATCGAATAATTAGGTTTAGCAAATGGTAATGGGTTGCCATATCCAAAATAAAATGGCAAGGCAAAAACTAAAATACCTAATGCAATTATTCTAGCAGACCATTTGATAAGTTTTTGATTCATATTTTTCTAAACAAATTAATAATGAAGAAATTTTTAAATTATTTCACATAACGTTTCCGAATATCTGAAGTTGCGCCCATGCTTATTGGCTAAAACTTCAAATATTCACCTGTCTTAATTATATCACTAAACTTTGTGTTATCATAGCGCAATTTGGGTGGAGTAAAAGAGAAAAATTAAATAATTTACCTTAATTTAAGCCCTTTTTCAATTTTTTAAAATCGCTTGTTTTATACATAGACATTTGTCGGTTCTGTATTTAATAATAATTGTAACATTTCATTGGGAGTTTTTCCATTCAGGCCACAATGCTCCAGATTGTTGTATGTGTCATTCCATAATTTAAT
>Ga0172380_10002536_pt1 | contig 27635 bp, 26 predicted proteins | sample Leawe162metaG_FD_119747 | JGI IMG/M metagenome (GOLD analysis project Ga0172380, IMG submission 119747) | Leachate microbial communities from a municipal landfill in Southern Ontario, Canada - Leachate well 162 metaG | ecosystem: Engineered > Solid waste > Landfill > Unclassified | place... | reverse complement strand
TTGTCGCCCATTTGATCGAACAAAATGCAAAAAAAGAGAAGGACTTCGTTCAAGCGGTGAGAAAATCACTCAAACTTCTAGAAGGAAGTTTCGCCCTAGCAATTATTAATCAGGAAGAAAATATTTTGATCGGGGCAAGATATGGCAGTCCCCTTGTTTTCGGAATTGGCAAGGAAGAATACTTTCTTGGTTCCGACGTTCCCGCTTTCTTAAAATATACAGACAGGGTGGTATTTCTCGATGAAATGCAAATGGTAGTGGTTGGCGATAAGGCAAAATACCAGATATTGGATATTGCCTCCGGACGTAGAATTAATTCAAAAATAACCGAAATTGAGTGGTCGCTTGATGAGGCGGAAAAGGGCGGTTACCCGCATTTTATGATTAAGGAGATGCTAGAACAGCCTCAGGTAATTGAAAAAACAATCGCCGAGGACGAGGCAGAGCTGAAACGCGCTGCAGTGATAATCAAAAAATCAAAAAGGGTTTTTGTGGTCGCTTGCGGTACGGCGCTTCACGCTGGCATGTACGGAAGTTATTTATTGGCTAAAGAGAACAATCTCTTTTTACAACCAATCTCAGCAGGGGAGTTTCCCCATTTCGCTCGTCTTTTAAAAAAAGATGACTTGGTGATAACCGTTTCGCAATCAGGTGAAACCGCAGATGTTTTGGGGGCAGTAAAAAGTGCGCACAATGCTGGGGCAAAAGTACTTTCACTTGTAAATGTGATGGGTTCATCATTAATGCGGATGTCCGATTCCTCGATCCTGACTAAGGCGGGACCGGAAATTTGCGTCCTTTCCACCAAGGCCTACGTCTCCCAGCAAGCAATGTTTGTGATGCTTTCTGCCGCATTGAAAGGAAATTTAAAAGAAGGGAAAAAAGCACTGGAAATCACCAAGTGTGATATCGAAAAAATCCTTTCCAAAAGTTCCCTTGAAAAAATCAAAAAAATGGCGAAGCGCTTAGCCAAAGTGGAAAATATTTACGCCTTGGGAAGGGGGACTAATTATCCAAACGCGCTTGAGGCCTGCCTTAAAATAAAAGAGGTTTCCTATATCCACGCCGAGGGTTTTGCAGGCGGAGATTTAAAGCACGGTCCGATTGCCCTGATTGAAAAGGGTGTGCCGGTTTTAGTTTTTGCCGCCAACGATGAGTCGGAAAAAGAAATTATCTCTAACGCAATGGAAGTCAAAGCGCGCGGCGCCGAGGTAATTGGAATCTCACATGTAAAAAATCAGGTTTTTGATCAGTTTTTACCGGTTTCACCTAATGGATTTTACACGCCGCTTGCTTCAATCGTTTACCCGCAAGTCTTATCTTATTACATCGCTCTGGAGAAAAAACTCGATCCCGATAAACCGCGAAACCTCGCAAAATCTGTAACCGTCAAATAGCTTGTGAACTTATACCTGTGGTATAATAAGCTCGGAGGGAAATGGATAAAGACAATAAAGGTGCGCCAAATACAAGCAGGGTTTTTGTGTTGGTGGTTGTTGTCGTAGGTATTATCTTAGGCGTAGCAGGTTTTATGTTGGGGTTTTGGATGAAAGGCGTGTCTTACGATTCCTCGAAGTGCATCTTACCGATCTCGAATGACGGATCACTGCCCCCCGTTCCGCCGGAACCAACCAGACCAGCAAAGTAGAAATATGAAAAAAATTTCCACAATTTATCTTATTTTAATATCTATATCCTTAGTTTTGGTTCCATTTACTGTTGTGCGTGCCCAGACCAACAACCCAAATTCGGTAACTAATTACGATGTCGGTCAATGCGTTAACAACCAAGGAGCGCTCTGGCAGCAGTTAGCCGATGGAAGTTGGGCCCCGTCGGGAGATCCGCTTAACTTCTGTGAAACGGGTGGTCTGCCTTCAAATTGGCAGGATTCAAGTGGGTATAATCCATGGCTAAAATCGGGGCTTGACTACAAATTTCCCTATACTCAAAACATCGGTTATTACCCATGGGGCACAAACTACCCCGGCGGTTACAGCAACTATAACGACTATTTCCTAAATTGTGTCTTGGCTCAAAGTATCGTCTCGCGCCCCGAATGCCAGATGTTTCCGCGGATTTCAGATTTTTATCTTAACCCATATAACTCTAACAATGCCCTGACCGTCGGCGGGGTTTTAAACGGACAAGTCGTAGCCGCCCAAATTCCACTGAGCAAAAAAGTAAGCGAAATTGCTAAAACCGTTGCAATGGGCTGGACTCTAAGTCAATTGTTTAAGTAGAAAACTCTTTTCGCATATCCGCCTAAGCACGTACGGGTCTTCAGATGCGCAATAAATAACTTTATCGCATCTTCAGCTTCCGAGGTGCGTCAGCAGAATCGCAAAAACCGTTTAGATAAATTTATAAGTCCGTTGTATTTTGAATCAGGGCCAACCACTGGTCGCGGGTTAGTTCTTCGGGTCTCATGTCTAGATTTATTCCTGATTTTTGGGCCAAATCCGCAGCTTTTTCGCCGCTGATTTTGAGCGATGAAAAAAGAGAATTTTTTATCATTTTTCGCTTGCCGGCAAATGAGAGTTTTAAAATTTTCAAGGCATATTTTGAGGAGAATGGGAGGGGCTTGATATCTGATAGCTCAATGACCGCTGAATCAACTTCGGGGACTGGGTAGAAAAAGTTCTTGGGTACTTTCTCGATTATCTTGACCGTCCCAAAAAGTTCAAGAAATGCCGTTAATATCCCCCTGTTTGAATCATGCGCAGCAGCAATAAAGCGGTCGGCAACTTCACGCTGAACCATTACCACCATCTTGTCAGGCAAAGTGGGGCAAACGGTCAAAAGCGAAATTATGATTGGTTGGGAAACGTTATAGGGAAGATTTGAAATGACCTTGAAAGAAGGGGATTTGACCTGCAAATTAGGGATAAGCAGGAGCGCATCATCACAAATTATTTTGAATTTATTATTTTTAAACTCCCCTTTTAAATATTCGCAAAACTTTCTATCTTTTTCGCATAAGATAATTTCGCGGGCAGAAGAGGAGGCGAGTCCTTCGGTTAGCACCCCCAACCCCGGCCCTATTTCTAAAATAGTGTCATCCTTGGAAATGTCAGCGGCGCGAACCATCGTCTCAACAACTGAAGGGGAGACCAGAAAATGTTGCCCGAGTGATTTTTTGGCTTCGGTTCCGTACAAGCTCAAGATTTTTTTTATTTGATCTCTGTCCATTATTGCTTTAACTCCTCAACCAGAACCGATGGTCCGGCTCCGTTGCCGTTGAAATTTAATTCGTCAAGAATGCTCCAAGATAAGTCGAGTACAACTCCGGAGGGAGCGGAGGCGGTACCCCACGTGTAATTGACGGTTTTAATAATTGACACTCCGTTTGACACGTTGGTAATGCGCAACAAAGTACCTCTTCTGTAGTTTGCACTGACAACAGCATTTGAGAGATTTGTTGCGGTAGCGATTCCTCTCACCGAACTTAAAACAACAACCTTTGTTCCGTTTTTAATTATTTTTGTTTGGGGCTCTTCCTCAACCGTCTGACTAACCAAGGTTTTTGAAATTTCAACGCCATTTTCGCGGCGGACTTCGTAAGTAATCTTCTTCTTCCCATTTTTGCCCGCCTGCTGAATTATTTGTTTGCCGCGCTCCAGTGTCGGATCGTCGATGGTCTTCGTCTGATAGGGGAGTGTCTGGAATTCATCAATTTGTGCGACCGACACTCTGGTGATTTTAATTGAATTTGTAAGCGGGGACTCACTGACCGCTGGCGTAACCTGGTCTTCATTTGCTAAAACAACTCCATTTTCAGCGAGGATGTCCCCTACCGTTTTTTTAAAACTGGAGAAGGTGAGTGCCTGCTCCCCGTCTTGAACCTTATAGACCGGTGCGGTAAATATTGCCTGAATACCACCCAAGCCAAACCTCGGGTCAAAGATGTTAACGATTCTTCGTGAATGATTAAACTGCATTTCGCTTGCCCCCTCTTCCCCCGGCATAAGATACCTGATTTCCGGTATAGGTGAAATTTCATCAGAGGTGAAATTTCCCAGCACAATCGCTCGGGAAACCAAAAAATCACTATCAAAACTCGTTTGGTTTGCGGCTTTGGCCACAGTTGATGCGGCGACACATAAAATAAAGCCAACCGTCAAAACTAAACTTACCAGAGATATTAAACCCCTCTTGTTCATGTATGTTATAAGATATTACATTCCGCAATTTGTTTCAAGAGGTCTCTCGGGTATCCTCGCTTTTAAACTATAGCTCGATGACCTCAATCTCATCCTGCGGAAGTTCTGTCAAAAATCTAGAGGGAGTTGATTGCTGAAAACTACCATAGACAAACCGGCTCAGCGAATACCCCAAATAAAGACGTTCCATGGCGCGAGTCATGCCGACATAAAACAAGCGACGCTCCTCCTCGAGTTGAAATTGATCGCCGAGAGAGTTTGCGTGCGGGAAAAGACCTTCTTCCATACCGGTAATAAAAACGACCGGAAACTCAAGACCTTTAGCTAAATGTATTGTCATCAATGTCAGAACATCGTCTGATTCTTTGTAATCATCGAGGTCTGAAACCAAGGCGACTCTTTCTAAAAATTCTTCGAGATTATTAAAATTAGAGGCCGCCGCTTTTAGCTCCTCGATATTTTCAAGACGGGTTTGGGATTCAAAAGTTCCATCACTTAAATAATCTTTATACGATGAAACTCGGATGATTTCACCGATTAGAGCATCAGGCGAAGACGTGGCCGCTCTTGCGCGAAGTTCGTCCATCATTTTCATAAAACTCGCATATTTTGGGATAGAGCTGATGGCAGATTTGGGGTCGGCAAGAATTTTATCCAATGTTTTGTCTCCGATACCTCTGGGCGGGCAGTTAATAACACGGGAGAGGGAAATGGTATCGTTGGGATTTTGAATCAAACGAAGATACGCAATAATATCTTTTATTTCGCGTCTTTCATAAAAGCGCACTCCCCCGAAAATCCGATAGGGGATTGAATAATTTAAAAGCTGCTCTTCAAAAAGTCGCGATTGCGCATTGGTGCGATATAAAACGGCAAAGTCGCGATATGACCGTCCCTCCCCTGCCCTGAGCGACGTAACTTCCTCTAGAAAAAACTCTATCTCCCCTCTTTTTTCGTGTGCACCCACCACTACGACCGGCGCACCGCTGTCTTTTTTTGAGAATAGTTTTTTATCGGAGCGCATTTCATTATTTTTGATGACGCGTTGCGCGGCGCTTAAAATCGGAATAGTCGAGCGGTAGTTTTCTTCCAAGAAAATAATTTTTGCGTCGGGATAATCTTTATTAAAATCCAAAATATTCTGGAACTTGGCCCCGCGAAAAGAGTAGATCGATTGCCAGTCGTCCCCTATCGCAAAGATGTTACGGTGTTTATTCGCCAGTAATTTCAAGAATATATATTGGGCGTGGTTCGTGTCCTGATATTCGTCAATCAAAATATAACGGAAGCGGTCCTGATATTTGGCTAAAATATCAGGTCTTGTTTGGAGAAGCTCTACTGTTTTGAAAATGAGATCGTCAAAATCAAACGCGTTGGCTTCTTTCAAAATTCTCTCGTAGCGGGAAAAAACCTTTAAAACAATTTCCTGAAAATGTTCCATCGCAAAAGCAGCGTATTCCTTGGCGCCAATTAACTCTCCCTTTGCTTGGGAAATGTACGTTCTGACTGCCTTGGGGTTATATTTTTTAGGATCAATATTTAGTTCGGCCATTGCTTTTTTGACAGCACGGATAGCATCGTCCTCATCAAAAATGGTGAAACTTGAAGGATAATTTATCTTTTCGGATTCACGGCGGAGGATTTTGACGCAAATAGAGTGGAAAGTTCCAAGCCAGAAAAGCTTCGTTTTCAGCTTCGAATCGACCGACAAAAGCTTGTCGATTCTCTCTCGCATATTGTTGGCCGCTTTGTTTGTGAAAGTCACCGCCAAAATATTATCGGGTAAGACATGTTTTTCTTTTATTAAATAAGCCAAACGATGAGTTAGGGTTCTTGTTTTTCCCGACCCTGCTCCGGCAAGGATTAATACCGGTCCGTCCGTTGCCAGTACTGCTTCCTTTTGTTGCTCATTTAATCCGTCAAATACGTCCATTGACTAAAATTACCAAATTCGTTGCTTTTTGGGAAATAAGAGGTGTATAATTTGACTGTAGGAAAACCGATCTTAAGTTGGGAATTGATGAAAAAGATAGAAGATACGCCGAAAATAATGCATATTGGCGGATGGACTGCGGCGGTCATTGGTGCGGCCGTTTTTGCAGTTGCCGTTGGGGTATTTATGTACCGCAGTGCGAACGCGCCGATCGAGGCCTCAAAGGAACAAACTAATTGCCCCGAAAATGAACAGATCGCTATTAATAACTACCCTGGCGATAACATCGTTTTCAATTCAAAAGTCAACTACTTTACAAGAATGGGGCAGAATTGGTGGCAATGTTCTAAAGTGTGTGTAAGCGGGTATGATAGGACAAAAAGCTATGGCGAAGCAAATAACAGAAAAGTGCTTGACGAGTATTTGAAAGACAAAACATATGACGGATATCGGTTGGATATCGTTGAAAATGGAGCTGATTTTGACACCAAGGTTGCTGATGACAACAAGATGTATGCTGTAATTCGCTCGTCAACGAAAAATAATTGTGTTGGACCTGATAGCGATGATTATGATTTAAAAACAACTAGCGGAGAAATTATACAGCCAGTAGAAAAGAATACGACCTTCCAGGATAATGGAGCGGGTGACGATGATGACGATCCAACGGCCGAGGGAACACCAAAGCCATTTCCAATTCCCGGATCGGGAGACGGTAACACCGCAACCGTGTCTGACAAGGCAAAGTTTGAGAAATGCGCAAGTTCTTTCTCTAGGTTAGTGCTATTGCAGATAAACAAATTGAAATTTAATCAAAAGCAATGGGATCACTTTGTCGTAAGCGCCGAAAGGTTTAACAGCAGGCAGATTGAATTTAAGCAAAACAAGCAATTAGAGAGCGATACTAAGCCAGGCGCAAAACTGATACCCCTAACAAAAAAATATCTTGATTTATGGCTGGGTTACTGCGAAGCCGAAACGGCAAAAATAAAATCTGGTGATTTTTTGGCAGAGATAGCGATGAATCTGGGATTAGATCCTGATTCGGATGCCCAAGTACAAATAACTATCAGTGGGGCTGTCGCAGTTTCAAATAGACAATGTAGTGGTTATGATACATCAGGATTACTACAAATTAGCGAAGAAAGACAGTTTTGCAATGGGACGATAAATAACAGTTCGGTTTTGTCAAGAACACATGTTTGCGCTTATGTGTCGGGCCCGGGAAAAAATGCTAGAAAAACTCTTGCGGATAGCATTGATGGCACCTTTGGAATTTCAATTACAACTACCGAAAAGGAGCTATCTAGATTGATTGAACTGAATCTGGCGGGCATTAAGCTGTTTGCTGTAAATAAAGCGGATCAATCCTTCACAAGAAACATCTTTTTGTCTTATCACCCGAAGGATTTAACTCAGACCGGAAAAGGGAAATATTTACTTAGAGTAAAGCCGTTTTTGTTATTTGACGGTGGCTCACTGTTTCCCAAATATCCGTTTCAGGAATATGTTAATACAGAGGCCGCCGATTATGCGTACAGAAAAAGCGTAAAAAAGAGCTGTATTGATACTAATTTTTAGGGATTGTCCCGCTCTAGATAATTTTCTTCAGATCAACTTCGCCAGCTCTTCTCTCTCAATCGTTTCTTTTTTAAGGAGTGTCTCGGCTAATTTTTTAAGTTTGGTTTTATTTTTAGTGAGAACTTCTTTGGCTTTGGCTTCGCCTTCTCGGACAAATTTTTCAACTTCCATATCAATCTGCGAAGCGACTTTCTCGGACACGTTCTTGTGTTCTCCTAGCTCGCGTCCTAAGAAGACCATCTCATCTCTTTCTTTGGTTACAATCGGACCCAAGAGATCGCTCATGCCATAAACCTGCACCATGTCGCGGGCAATTTTAGTAGCGCGGTCAAGATCGTTTGAAGCACCGGTTGTAAATTCGTTAAAGACCATTTTCTCAGAAACACGACCAGCCAGAAGCTGGGCAATATCGCTTAAGAATCCGTTTTTGGATTGCATATACTTATCTTCGCGTGGCGTGCTCCAAGTATAACCTAACGCCATGCCGCGTGAGACAATTGAAATTTTATGCAATTCCTCTTCCGGCTTTAAAATCTTTCCAACGATTGCGTGTCCCGCCTCGTGATAAGCGGAAATTTTCTTCTCTTCTTCTGACATGATTTTGCTTTTGCGCTCGGGACCCAAAGTCACTTTCTCTACTGCGCGCAAAATATCAAATTCGGTTACTGTTTTTTGATTTTGGCGTGCCGCTAAAATGGCCGCTTCATTCATGACATTTCTTAAATCAGCACCGCTCATTCCGACGGTATGCGTAGCAACACGGCCAAGATTTACGCCCTTCTCAACCGGTTTGTTTTTGGAGTGAATCTTCAAAATCGCTTCCCGCTCTTTTTTATCGGGCAGAGAAAGTGCAACACGCCGGTCGAACCTGCCGGGACGCAATAAGGCCGGATCCAGAACATCGGGACGGTTCGTGGCCGCCAAAACGATGACACGCGTGTCCGTATCAAATCCGTCCATTTCAACCAATATCTGATTTAGGGTTTGTTCCCGCTCATCGTGGCTGCCGCCAAGCCCTGCTCCGCGCTGGCGACCGATGGCATCTAATTCATCAATAAAGATAACGCAAGGGGCGTTTCTTTTTGCTTTCATAAACATATCGCGAACGCGCGAGGCGCCGACACCGACAAACATCTCCACAAATTCCGAGGCGGAAATGGCAAAAAACGGAACAGCGGCCTCTCCGGCAACAGCTTTGGCTAAAAGTGTTTTTCCCACCCCCGGAGAACCCACCAGCAAAACACCTTTGGGTATTTCTGCGCCCAAGGCCTTAAACTTAGTCGGATTTTTTAAAAACTGAACAACCTCAACTAACTCTTCTTTTGCTTCGTCTAATCCTGCAACATCAGCAAAAGTAACTTTATTATTAGCGTTAGCAAGACGAGCGGTTGACTTGCCAAAACTCATTGCTTTCATATTGGCACCCTGAGCTTGTCGCAACATAAAGTAAATAAATCCGCCCAAGAGCAAAAACGGCAAGACAATACCCAAAATTGTTGGCCAAGCACTACCGGAGTCGGGGTTTTTAACGTCGAGCGCAACCTTGTCAGGAGTGATGCCATAATCCACCAGAGAAACCCCCTGCTCTTTGTACGACTGAAGTTGCTTACCGTCTTTTAAATCGGCCGTTATTTTATCGTTCTGCTCGGTAATTTTTGTGACATTACCCGATCTAAATTCCTCTTGGATGCGGCTTAAGGTAACGTTTTCGGGAGCCGTCTTATAAAGCGGGCTGAATAAATTATAAAGAGTAGCCGCTACAAGCAGTAGGACGACAACGGTTGCTATGGTTCTAATTTGATTCGGTTTCATGGTAAAGGATGATTTTATCTACTCGCTTACGATGCGTCCAACTTCATCAGCAAAAAGCGAATTTCGCTGGACAAACTTCTTTTTTCTTATGGCGGCTTGCCAAGCGAAGCCACTTTTTATTGTGGCGAAGTTTGGTGGTAGTGACAGGATTCGAACCTGTGACCTAGGGGTTATGATTCCCTCGCTCTAACCAACTGAGCTACACTACCTTTAGCTACAGTGATATTTTACGTGTTGAACCTGCGAATGTAAAGTGTCTTTAACATAAAAACTTGCCGCCTTAGCAAGTTTTTTAGATTTATTTTGGTAGCAGGGGTGGGATTTGAACCCACGACCTCAAGGTTATGAGCCTTGCGAGCTACCAGACTGCTCCACCCTGCGCCATATCTATTTTCTTCAAATAACTTTATACCGCTAGGCCTAAAAATAGCATAAATACTACAAAAAGTAAACCCCAATATCCTTAAACCGAAGGTTGCCGCAACCAATCGTGATTATGAACCGTCAAGTGCGTGATTGACGAGTTTGTCCGCCTCTTTGTTTTGCTCGCGGCGGACGTGGTGGAAGAAAACTTCGCCACCAAGTTCCAAAATTAGTTTTCTTACCTGATAATAAAGTTCTTTGAGATTTGCATCCTTTACCTTATATTTTCCGTTTAACTGATGCGCTACCAATTCAGAGTCCAGATTTATCTCTATTGATTTAGGTTTGAATTTTTCTTTTGCTAAAGTCAAAGCACAAACTACAGCTTGATATTCGGCCACATTGTTTGTCGCCTTGCCTATTCGTTCTTTGTGAGAATGGATTATTTTATCATTCTCAAAAAAAACAACTCCGATTGCTGCTTCTCCGGGGTTACCGCGCGCACCCCCGTCTGTAAAAATTTTTAATTTATTCATTTTATAGCCCACTACATTCACTACCACAATATATGCCGTAATCAAAGAGGCCAAGATAACTGCCGTTGCTTGAGACGTCGATCTTTGCTTCAATTTTTCGTTTGGCTCCACCCGCTGATCCAACCGACGAAATAATTAAAGTCCCAGGAGCGTTTTGGGTCGGTTCAAGCTTTTTATTCGTAGTTGCTTCAATTGCGTAAAAGATTAATCTTGATTGATCGCTTGCAGGGGCACCCGCTATCCTGCCCGCTTTCTGCGAGTTAGGCAAAAGGTTTCTGCTTGCAATCTGGGGCCTTAAACGAAGGTGGCAGGTAACATTTGTCATTTGGCATTTTACAAAATCCCCTATTTCGATCATGTTTTGACTCGGATCAGTATTCGTATTTTCCCAAATAAGCTGACTTTCGCCAGGAAATGTCGATGAAGTGTCTATCAAACGGGCATTAATGGCCGTAAAATAATCGTCCGCTAGTGAAGTCGGTAGCGGTACAGTATTGGAATATGGCGGGGTAAAATAAATTTTTAAGTCAGTTAAAAGTTCGCTTGGATCTTTTGCTTTGGATGTAAAATAGGTCAGGTCGATATCGATCGTATCGTCAATATTGGCCGTTCTTGCCTTTGTGGGGTCCAACAACAATTGGGTAGATGCACCAGACGTAATGCTTGCTATCTCACCAACGCTTAGAGAGTCAGTTTTAAAACCAAGACGATATGACATTTCAGTACCACCCGAATTTGGTATCAGGGTTTTGCCCAAATCGCCAAATAGATCCTGTGCTGTATTGTCGGCTTTGGCGTATTTATACCTCAAGAGTCCATCATCGATGCCGGAAAGAGCCGCCCTGTAGGCAAGTTTTCCGTCCCTTGATTGTGCGGACATTTTGGAAAATTGACTCATCGCCACCGATGCACCAATAACCAAACCCGAGACAACCACCCCAAGTGCCAAGGCAACCAGCAGAGCAGATGATTTAAATTTTTTCATTAAAAACTACCCTCCCCATTTGAAACTCTTAAAGAAAGATAAGAGAAATTCTGGTCCTGACTGGTTGGATTCTGGATATTATACAGGTTATCTTCCAGCACCACAGTAAATAAGTGCGAACTTCGATTGTTGTTTTTGACACCCCAGATTTTAAAGGGCGTGGCCGAGCCCAAAGATACCGGTGAGCCGTAGCAGCTTTGATTTCCTGTTTTTAAAAATTCACTGGCCGCAGGAACGATTTCACCCTCACTGGGCAGAGTGATGTCCGGATCGTTTTGGGCAAATTCTTTATAAAGATATTTTTGGTTTTTGTCTTTATAGATAACCGAATATGAGCCATCAGATAAAAACATGGCTAGACCGCTAAACTGGATATCCTCCGCTTGGAGCTGATCTTGCAACGAACCATCATTTGCAATTTTTATGTCTTTGAACAAATAGCCGTCGCCCTGCCCGATAATTCCCATTATCCGTGGCTCTTTGCTACTATTGTTCACGCCGCTTTCGACAAAATTCTGCAATATCTCCCGACACTCACCGGTATTTTTCAAATCTCTCGCCCGATCGTTTGCGCGTCTGACCATTCCAAACGAAGCCGCCGCCATTATTGCTACAAACATAAAAATAGATGATGCAATTAGAATCTCAATCAAGCTAAATGATTTAATTTTTTTCATTTTTCCCAAGCGGTAAAATATTCTGTTATGACGTAATGCTTTTCATTTGAACTTCCAGATATATTAAATGCCGGCGATTCATCCCAGACAACATCAACCTTTACAAATCGGCACATTTCAGACGGAATCACGCCGTCTGGCTTTGAGCCAGAGCATGAATCTTGTGGTTTTGAAACACTAACCTTATAACGGAAGAAGTCCTCTGGATACGAGCTCGCTTTGCCCTTGAAATCAAAATAGGCAAAACCTGCCTGGGAGTATTTGATGTCAGATTGATATGGTAAAACCGCACCACCGGAGGCACAATCCAACCCAAGCGTTTTGTACATTTCGGTATCGAAGCACTCAATTGGAAAAGAAGTTGCGGATGACGACAGGTCAAAGGTGACCTGACCTAGTTCTTTGGCGGACGAAACCCGCTCCAAAATATCGTTCGAAATTTGACTGGCAATGGAATATGTATCATTTTTTGTCGCAACCTTGATTGAGCTCGAAGATAAAGCAACGGCTGCGGACAAAATCAAAACAATTACAACCGAGGCAATCAGCGCCTCGGTCAAACCAAACGCTTTCAATTTGATGTTCTTCATGGCAGTCATGGCAATTGAGTTGCGGTTGCACTAGCCGACCCATCTTCAATTACAGAAATTTCACCAGAAGTTCCGATACTTAAAGTCGCTTTTGTCGACGAGGCAAACGGACGTTTCTGAGGTGTAAAAATGATATTCTTCTTCGCACCAACGTATTTACCGGAAGGACTCTCGAAATACAATGTTTCAAAATTTCTCATCGTAGAGCCGGTTAGCGAGATTCTGTCGGTGCCACCTAAAAGTACGGGACCGTCTGAAGATGGCAGAAACTTATAAATTTCGGCATTTTTGTCATTCTGCCAAATAACACCATACCCTTTGGCATTTTCATCTTCTGGATTCGCGGCATAATTTCTGGCTTTGGTAATCAAGGTGCTTAAAATCTCTGCATCCGCCTTGGCCGGTGAAGCACCTGACGTTCTTGAGAATATTACGACCGACGCGCCAATCAGCAACAGAGCGATTGTGGTTGCAATCAAAAACTCGATTAGGGTAAAAGATTTTATTTTATCTTGCGACATAATAAAGACATTTCTGCGGACTGGTTACAGGATTTTTATCGACATATCCCTTGATCACATCCGGAAGGGCCTGGGTCGACAAATTAACATTGCAGAGAGATTTTTCCGCTTCGATTTTTTTGACGATAACTGCCGATCTTTGACCGTCGCTTGTCACGACGTAATCATATCCGTAATCAGCACCACCCAAGGGATCCTGTGGAAAAGGACTCAAATAATTGGCTAACATTTGTTTTACGCTATCGATCGTTCCTATGCAAAACTTAACTTCCGCCCCCGCTCCAGAAGGAAGACAAGAAGATGGTAGCGGATATTTTCTTTGGTTATCAAGCGCATACTGATCTAGGGCAACAGCAATATTACTGGCGTCGATTACCCTTTTTTCATCTCTCGCTTTCTTTTTCGAGTTAACTAAGCTCAATGATACGAAAGTAGTCAAAATCAAAATCACCGTCACGACAACCATAAGTTCAACTAAAGTGAAAGATTTAAATTTGACCCTTCTCATTATTCTCCTTTATTTTTGTTTGTGACCAACCTGCAAGCACCTTAAACGTTATTTTATAAACCCAAAATCCTAAAATAGTTTTCCAACAGATATCCTCCGAAGAATAACCCGATAACCGTACCTAACGCCAAAAACGGCCCAAAAGGAATCTTGTTTTCCTTCTTTCTGCCATGGATCGTCAGATAGATTATACCAAACAGAGCTCCTGCAAAAAATGCGATAAAGATTGCCAGAAGCGATTGTGGAAAAAAAATTAGAACCCCCATCCAAACTGCAAAAAAAATATCGCCAAAGCCCATCCATTGTTCACGGCTTAATAGGGCGAAACAAAGTGGCAAGGCAGCGCAAACAAGAACGGATAAAGCCATGTTTTCAACTTGGTTAATATTAAAATTTCCCCAAAGGCGGAAAAATAGTGCGAGGGTAATGCCAACGATAAAAACCGGGAGGGCAACCTCTTGTGATTCGAAGTCGTTTAAAGCCGCAACGATTAGAAGTGAAAGTGACAAGAATAAAATTATTGAGGGAACATTTAACCCAAGTATTAAATAAATACCCAATGTAATTGCCGCCGTTGCTAACTCTGTTGCAGGATATTCTATTCCAATCGGTTTGCTGCAATACCGGCACCGACCCGCCGACAGCAGATAGCTCAAAACGGGCACTAAATCTAAAGCAGTAAGCAAGTGCCCACAATTGGGGCACTTACTTCGGCTCGAAATCAGAGACCTTAGATCATCCAGACGATAAGCAAAGGCGGTTAAAAAAGAGCCCCAAACCAAACCCAAAACAATAATAAGTACGATCAAGTGTCATCCCTGTTTAATTCCAGAAGCAACTTCCCACAGCCGCGTTTTTGTTCCCAAGATTGCTCCAAGCGGGATCGCTACCGGTTACCCAACACGCCTTGCTGCCTGCTTCAGAATTATATGACTCCGCCTGAATCTGATAATCACCAGAGTCAAGTATCCGGACTAAAATCGGATTTCCTTTCGCATCCCTCGGAACATTTACCAGAAGTTTTTTGCCAGAACTGTCAACCAAATTGGCAAGCAAGGTTGAGGTCATCGGTGCTCCGATTGATGGAATAACTCCTCCGTGAAAAGCAGCGCCCGTCCCGACATCGTTTCTGGAAAAATCACCCAGATAAACTTCAATTGCTTTCTGGGTTTCAGAAACCGAGTTTTTGGCGTTTGCATTAGACGCTTTCGCTCTCGCGCCAGAAACAGCCACAAAAACCGCAACAGCCAAAATACCGATTATGACAACGACAATTAAGAGTTCAATTAGCGTAAAAGCTTTGTTTTTTACCATACGTCCTCCTTTGGACATTTATTAACTTAAATTATACTCCTTTTATAAAATCGGTGCTATTGGATTGAACTTGAAATTTGATAAACCGGAACAATTATCGCAAAAACAACCGTCCCAACTCCAAGCCCAACAACCACCAAAAGAATCGGCTCTAACAAGCTGGTCATTAAAGAAATTTTCTTATCCGTTTCGTCCTCGTAAAGCTCGGAGAGCGAAAACATGACCTCGTCGAGTTTTCCTGTCTGCTCTCCGATAGCAACCATTTGTGATACAACGGCCGGAAACTCAGGGGCTTTCGACAGAGGAACAGACATTGGCACACCTCTCTCCAGTTGGCTTGAAACGTTTTTTAAAATTTCCTCGTAAACCGGATTGCCAATGACATTCCCAACCGTTTCGACAGCACCAATTATTGAAACACCGGCTTTAACCAACATTGACAAAGTACTGGAAAATCTAACCATATATAATCCCGTAAATAAATCTTTAATTACAGGAATACTAATTAAAACACGGCCGTAAAACATTTTTCCCGCGGTGCTTTGGGTGAAAAAATATCTCGCCCAAATTACGGTAAAAGTTAAAATTACTAACACGATCCAACCATAATTTAGGAAAAAGTCCGCCGTCCCAATCAGTGCCCTCGTCGCCCACGGCAAAGCCATATTTGCATCTGAGAAAATTGTCTCCAGTTTAGGAACAACCACCACCATCAAGATAATGGCCGCTATGATTATTACGATAATAATAAAAATTGGATAGGCAATTGCGGCCTTAACGGAGGAGGAAAATTTATATTCTTTTGATTCCTGCTCGGCTAAATTTTTAATGATTTCCTCAAATTTGCCCGACGATTCCGCCGCTTGAATTGAAGAAATATAAACCTTGTTGAAGACATTTGGATGTTTAGATAGGGCTAGGGAAAAAGTTTCGCCTTGCTCGAGGGAAGCGATAATTTCTTTAATAACACCAACAAAATACACGTTGGTGGTTTCTTTTGTAAGCAGAGTAAGTGACTGCACAAGGGGCAAACCGGCGCTCACCATTGCTGACAAACTTCTCGTAAAAAGAGCTCTTTCCCTAACCGATACCCGATTAAACAGAGTAAGATTCATCGTGTAGCCCTAAAATACCATTTGTTTAAACTGCTTCACGTCGGAGGCCCATTTCAGAGCTTCATCTAGCGTTATCTCCCCTTTTGAAACAAAATCAGCGAGAACCTTATCTAATGTAATCATGCCTTCGGAAGCACTCATTTGAATAACTGTTTGAATTTGGTGCGTTTTGTCTTCTCTGATTAAACTCTTGATCGCGGGATTAGCAATCATTATCTCACAAGCAACAACCCGACCTGATCCAGACGCCTTTTGAATTAAACGCTGGGAGACAACACCCGCCAAGACATTGGAAAGCTGTTGGCGAACCTGATCTTGTTGATTTTTGGGAAAAACATCGATTATTCGGTCGGGTGTTTGGGCAGCAGAATTTGTGTGCAGTGTCGTAAAGACCAAATGACCGGTTTCGGCAATAGTCAAAGCCGCTTCAAATGTGTCGATGTCGCGCATCTCCCCAATAAAGACAACATCTGGATCTTCACGTAAAACACTTTTTAGAGCCCGGGCGAAACTTAAAGTGTCCGTGCCAAGTTCCCGTTGTGTGATGACACTTTTTTTGCTTTTGAAAACATACTCGACAGGGTCCTCCACCGTTACGATATGCTTTGCAAATTTTTGATTAACATACTCAATGATTGCGGCAATCGTTGTTGACTTTCCATGACCAGTTGGCCCGACGATTACAACTAGACCTTGACTGTGATTGCCAAACTCCTGAATCATCGGCGGAAGCCCCAATTCTTCAATGAGCCGGACTTTTTCAGTAATAAAGCGGTAAGACGAAGCTACTGCTCCCGATTCAAAAAAGACATTCGCCCTTACCCTAGCCCCATCAAAATTAAAAGAAAAATCCACTTCCTTTTCTTTTTTAAGACGCTCGATAAACTCTGGCCTCATGGTTAAAAGAATCAAATTCTTCACTTCATCTGATGAAAGAACTTTTTCGTCAGCTAGTTTTTGCAGTTTGCCGTCAATTCGAATAATCGGCGGTTCTTTTGCCGTTAAATGGAGATCGCTTGATCCAAGCGAAATTGCTTTCTTAAAAATTCTTCTTACTTCGTTAACCTGCATCCCGCTCCTTTATTTTGTTTACCTACTAATGCCCGAACATTCTTATGCCTCGCTCGTCACCCTAAACACCTCGTCGACGGTTGTAATTCCCTTAACCGCTTTAATCAAACCATCTTGCTTCATCGTAATCATACCCTCGCGCAGGGCAACTTGGAATATATCGCTTGACGGTTTTTTTGCTAAAACCAAATCCTCAATTGTCTCCGACATTGTTAAAACTTCAAAAATTCCGATACGCCCTTTGAAACCACTGCGACAATATGAACAGCCCCTTCCTCGGTAAAACTTTACTTCTTGTTTGAAATTAATTTTTTCAAATTCTTTCTTCACTTCAAAAACAAGGGAAGCCGGAACTTCTGCCTCTTCACGACATTTCGGACAAATCCTCCTCACTAATCTTTGCCCGATGATAGCATTCACAGATGAGGTTAACAAAAACGGTTCAACGCCAAGATTAATTAACCGCGGCAGGGCACTTGCTGCATTGTTAGTGTGGAGCGTGGACAGAACAAGGTGACCGGTTAAGGCCCCGTGTGTTACCAATTCTGCGGTTGCCTGATCTCTTATCTCGCCCACCATAATAATATTCGGGTCTTGACGCAAAACAGAGCGCAAGCCCTCGGCAAAACCAAAACCGATTTGCGGTTTAATTTGGGTCTGATTAACACCCTGAATTTCATATTCAACAGGATCTTCGAGCGTTATAATGTTTACTTCCGGGCGATTGAGCCGGAATAAAATGGAGTACAGGGTGGTGCTTTTTCCCGATCCGGTTGGACCGGTCGACAATAAAACTCCATAGGGTTTTGAAATTGCCTCAATAATTCGGTCGTAATTTAGGCCTTCTAGCCCCAAATCCTCAAGTTTTTGGAGCCGATATGACTTGGAAAGCAGACGCAACTCGGCTTTTTCACCAAAAACGGTCGGTAAAGTTGAAACTCTGATATCAATATCCTCGGCCCCTACTTTGACATCGAATCTGCCATCTTGTGGTATTCGCTGCTCATCAAGCTTTAGGTGAGATAAAATTTTGATTCTCGCTACTATTGATGAAATTAAACTAGACGGTAATACGATTATGTCTGAAAGTTCGCCATCAATTCGATACCTAATTCGTACTGCCTTTTCAAATGGTTCGATGTGAATATCGCTGGCACGGTCTTTAACCGCCATCAAAATCATTGCGGCAAGAAGCTCGGGAACCTGTTCCCTGTCGGCGAACGACTTCAGGTCGGCTACAGAAAAATTTTCCCGTCCTAAAAATTTCACCAAATCAGGGTCTTCCATTAAGACATTGGTTGAATCGGCCTCGTCGTCCGTTTTGGAAATAAGGTTATCTAATTCCTTTTTTTCTTCCTTTTTTGGTTCACCGGATTCTTGTTTTTCTTCTGGTTTTGGCACCTCAATCACCTCGTTATTGATCGCTGCGTATTTTTTTAAAACCGTTTCGATTTGCTCTGCAGGTGCCAAATAAAGATTCAATTTAATTCCACTGTTTTTCTCAACATAACTCAAAATCTCGTTTAAGGCCTCTGATTCTTGAGCCGCAGCAACATCAAATTCTTTCTCTCCGACCTGTTTAAAAATTATTGCTTTATATTTCTGGGCGATTTCATAAGGCATCTTTTCCAGCAAGGTGTCGTCAATTGAAATCGAGCCAAGATTAATTGACTCTGGTTTTGTGCTCGAGCCCGATTTCCCTTTTAGATCGGATTCGGCAGCCAAAAATAATTCTATTTTAAATCCAAGCTTAACCTCCAGACCTTTAATTGCGTTAAAATTAATCCTACTAAGTTTCAAAGGATCCGTGATGGCAACTTGGATTATTTTATTTTTTTCATCAACCGAAAAAGGAACGAAGCCGAATTCCTGAGCATGCTGAGGATCGATCAGTTCAGATGCTTTTGGATCAATCGACGATATTTTAACAAAAGGAAAGCCGGAAGCTTTGGCGTAAAATTCCACTAACTTGTCTTCAGGAAACTTACCAAGAGAACTTAGGGCTCCGTAGAGCTCTTCTGGAGTTTTATATTTTACAATTAGAGAACTCGTGTCCTCTTTTCGGATCAAACCACCCTCAACCAAAAGGTTGAGATATGCCTCAACCTTGTTTTGGCCTGATTCTGAATTTACTTGATTAAAATCCATCTTTCCTAATATGGCTCAAAAGGATTGCTCCTTCCAATTTGGTCGCCCGTTATTTCATATGGCAAATTGCCATAATTTTCCAACCCGTTTGATAGCTGTTGTGCTTTTTGTAGGTCATCGGATGATAAAACATTATCCGGTATCGGCGCCTCAATTTCTCCCGGTCGTGCAAAAATAAGGACCAAGACAAACATTACCGTCCCCAACAAAACAAAACCCAAGATAAAAGCCGTGATTTTATTGTTCACCTTCTCCTTTCTCGCTGGTAGCGCTTTGAGTGTCGGTTTGGGTCGAATTGGTTGTTGGAGTAGCTGATGTTTGCGCATTTAAATATGGGAAAGAAATCGTAAAAGTAGAGTTAACCTGTCCGCCCGATGAGCTTGAGGTCAGAGAATAATCATTAATCTTGACCGGACGCAAATTTTTCTCCAAATCGGCAATAAAATTAACGGTATTTTGATAGCTTCCACTTGCTGAAAGAGTCAAAATAATTGCATTAGTTTCCGATGGGGAGATAACAACATTTTGCACAGAAATACCGGCGGCAGATGCGGCAGTGGTTGCCTGAACCAAGGCCTCATCCGCCTTTTGTTTTTCTGGAATAGCAACACCCAAAAGCTGGATATCTCTCTGGGCTGATTTAATAAGCGTTGCGGCATCTTTGACGGCAGTTACTTTCTCCTCCCCCAAAATCAACTCTTGTTCTTTTGCCGCCACTCTTTGCGAAAGATCCTTAAGTGTCGATACGTGAGGCACTATTACAAATATAATGCCCAAAAGTGACATCAGCAGACAGAGCAGAACTAACAGGACAAAAAATTGTGAATTCTTTTTCATTATTGGCTTACCTCTGGGGTTACGCTCGGCGCAGCTTGGGGCAAATATTTATACGAGCTTGAGTCGAAAGTAATTTGAATAGTAAAGTTTACCTTTTTGGTGTTCTCGTCAACATTGACCGCCTTCAAAGAAGCATCTTTGACGGCCTCCATTGACCTGAAAGCGGCTACAGAGCGCGCTGCGTCATCGAAGGAATCGGCCGTGGCTTGAATTGAAATTGTATCCTTGCGCAGTGTAAATGCACTCCAGAGCGATTTTTTGTATTGGCTCGCCGTCATATCGTTCATCAACTGGGAATATTTAATCCTCCCGCCCAAAGCCATCGTCAAAACCTCGAGTTGCTTCACGGCGATATCACTTTCCGCCTTTTCCTTGGACATTGATTCAAGAGGAGCAGTAACGTCGGATTTGTAAACTTCCTCAAGGGATGCCAATTTATTGGTTTTCAGTTTTTCCATACCGAAAATTACAATAATGATGATTAAAACAGCAAAGAATAGGCCAATTAGAAAATAGGAAAAGCCTTCAGTTGTTGAATTTTCTCCAACATCAACACTTTTCCTGACGCTCTCTAATAACTTCTCCTTATCGTCGTCGGGCATCTCCCTCCCTTATTACCCTCATTATAAAGAAACATAATGATAAACTCAATCACCTATTATTACCGGAAGTAAATTTTCAAATCCGGGTAGACCAGAATTCAAAATGCTTTGATCGCTTTTGACTGAAACAGAGTATTGCGAGAACATTCCCGCACCCGTTTTCTCTCTGGAATTAAAGCAAATTGTGTCAGAAACAAGCGAACCCTGAATTTGGATGGATTTGCCACCCTCCTCAAAAGAAATGGTGCAGTCAGAAGAAGATGGGGCAAAGATTAAACCATTAAATTCCTGCGCCTCCCGACCGAACACGACCTTGCCGCCTCCAATTACAATCAACCCCAATTTTGCATCAGTAAAACTACCTAGTAGAGTAGATATATTAACGGTTCCGCCATTACCCTGAAAATCAATGATTATCGTCCCCTGTCGGTGAAATGCTGCTGCAAGTTCAACATTCCCTTGGGCGCGAATAACCCAAACCCGACCTGCCGGATAAGTACGGTCCTGCGATAGCGAACTGGAATTAATTTGACAGTTAGGGTTATCAAGGTAAACATCTTTACCGGCCGATAAAGAATTTTGACCACTTTGCGAACACACCACCGGCGGCGGATTGGTTCCGGCTAAAGCGCTGATGTTATTTTCTAGTAACTTGTTTTTCATTACATTTGATTTATCCCAGTAGAGCACCGAATTTTTATCGAAATTATAATTATATAGAGCGGCCTCACTATTTAAGCGGGACGACCAATCGTCCGGAAAATCATTTTGGGAAACCGAACCATAACGCGAGGAAAAATCTAATTTGGACGACGTGCCGGTTCCCGAAAATAAATTGCCAAACAGATAAAAGGCGGGATTATAGAGGACATATGCCTGATCGGTTGCGATTACTTGACCGTCCTCGTTTTCCATTTTTATGGGTAGGGAATACATTTCTCCGCCTCGGCTCCTTTGTCCCAGTCCCCTCTTATAGGTATAGCTAGCCGAGTAAGAAAGATTTGAGACGGTTCCGTCACCCGCATTGTATTGAACGGCCGTTCTGGCAAAGGAGAGAAAATCGTCAATTGGAAAAATCTTTGCTGTATCCAAGCCGTCCGATTGGCCGCTTGAATATGAATCGGAATTCGAAAAGGCGAAACCTTTCACCATCTGGTAGCCACTGAAGCTGGCTAGGATCTGATTGTTTGTCTGATTTGGGTCAAAATTATTCTGATCAAATGCTATTAACCTCGATTGGATTAGGTCATTTTTGGGTTGGGGTGTGTTGCTGAGAGTGTATTGGTAACAAAGATAACTATAGTGGGAGCCCGGTTTTACATCGCTCCAATTGCTAAAATTTTGCTCGGCGTTGGCGACAAAAGTTGAATTTAGTAGATTATCGGTTGGATTTAACCCGCATCCGGCGGTAGTTGTGATTGGAGCGATATTAAAAGCAGAGGGGCGATAATCTCTGACATTTAAATTTAAGGAGCCCAAACCCATTGTATCAATTTTCACCCGCACAATGGCCGTATCCCCTGGTTCAAAAGTCGAGGTTTCTGGCCCTATTGGATCCAAATCCGAGCCCCTTTTAAAAACTCTCTTTAAGATTAACAATCTTGGCTCTTCTTTTGTTGTGTAATTTAAAGTTAGAGATTTCAAAATTTGTGTGTTTGTACCATCGCCGGAAAAGGTGGCTTTAATATATAAACTGGCCGAATCGGAAACCTTGCCGGCGTTCAAATCCGCCTCGCTATACCACGTAAGATTATCTGAAGAATATGTCGTGCTCAACATTATGGACGAACCGGCAGGTAATGTTTTAGCATCTGCAACATGCGACGCCAAGACCCAATGATTTTCAAATCCTCCGGGAGAAAACTGGAAGGTTGCCGTTCCACTGGTTGCGTATAGCGCTCCAGAATCAGACAGCCTCAATCCTCCGAACAAATCATTTTGAATGTTGTTTTTTACCCATGGCTGCCAGTCGGATTTATCGTCCCACGTCTTCGCAACACTTAAAGCAGCAAACGAGGATTGGGGGAAGGTCATACAGGCAAATACAACCAGAGGCAAAAAAAGATATAGGAATTTTTTTATTTTGAACTGCATTTTAAATTTTATAACGATATTCAATTATATTGACTCCGCCCAGAAGGGAGGTGTTTTGATCACCCGCCTTATTTTGGATAACAACCGTGTCGCCGTCTATTGACGATGTAAGCTCAACATTATTACCGCTGCCTGGAGTTTGAAGGACTGGATTGCCGGTCAATTTTCCAACCGAGGGAGGAATTGTATCTTTAATTTTCCAAGTTTGTCTGAAAGGAAGTGTTTCATTGATTGAAATACGGATCACAACTTCATCGCCGACTTCAAAGGAGGCTGATGGTAATAGTGTCTGAGTTTTTAAATCTAAAAGTAAGGTCGATTTTGAAATGAGAATGCCTGCGCCTGAATCAACGACAGATAAGCACATCGCGGGCATAGCAAAATTATTCAAAACAGTATTTGTTCTGGGATCAATATATTCAAGCTTTGAAGATGAGGCGGTTTGCCTCGGATGTCCCGTTTCGCATCCTGAATAATTGCTGTCCAGATCAAACTTTCCCGTCTGTGAAAATGTAACCTGCAGGGAAAGATCAACGAAGTTTCCCGTAATTGTACCGGCAGTTGAAGCATTTTGGCAGACGGTCTCCCCCACATCACAAGCATAGGAATCGGGAATTTTTAGCAAAGTGAATTTATATGTACCATCCGACAATATTTCTACTTTCGAGGGGGAATAAACTCTCCCCCCTTTATCTTTTACTGATACAAGCTTATTATATTGAACCCCCGAAGCTAATTTTTCGTAAAAATTTATTGAAGCTGACGATTCCTCGATTAAATCAACAATACTATTGTATATTTTTAAAATTTCATCTGCGGTGGCCACCTTAAAGAAATATGTTGAATCCACGCCATTTGTTGCCCCGAGAGAATTTTCGAAATTATAAGAGTCGTACCAAGTAAAACCTGAGCCAAGCGAAATTTGATTTGATCTGGCCGCCGCAAAACGCATCAAAGGGCAGCCCGTAGTGCAATCATCGCCCGTTCCATAGAAAATCGTGAAGTAATTTACGTTCTCAATCGGGTTTGGGTTGTATCCCTCTCCCAGCGGAGACAGAGCATCGATTGGGTAATCATTGGCTCTGACCGAGTTAGAAAAGTAGTCAACTCCGCCGTTTTTTACAAGCGGAGTACCGGAATTTTCTTCCCCGTCAGACAAAAGAGCGATATATTTTAAAGCCGTTATCCTCCCGTGTCCCGAACCATCATCTTTAAGCTCAGAGTTTGCTCTTTGAACCGCCTCCCCAATCGGCGTATTGCCGGCACAGGTAATTGTCCCGATAAAGGTTTTTAAAGTGGTTTTTGCAACGTCCGTATCCATCAAAGTCAATGGATAATTTTTCACCACGCCTGTAGTAATCGTAGTTAGCCCAACCTGGGTAAGGTTGGCCGTCGGTACCCTATCCACAAAACTTATGGCCGCCGTTTTCGCACTTTCGCACTTGCTTCCCGCTCCAGCTCCCATGCTTCCCGTTGCGTCAAGAATCAACATCACGTCGGCTAATTTTGAGGAACCGGGCAAAGCTTGAGCATAACCCCTAAGGGTCAGATACCCGCTCTCACCAGTATTAAAAACAGATCGTGGCTGGCCATTTAAATCGGTTAAAAATTTCTCGGGGTTTGTCTGCGCCGAGACCCTTTGTAATTTGCTTTCAATAGCAAGCGATGCGATCAGTCCCATGGCCAAAAGAACGATGAGGGATTTTACCAAATTAGAGGCGAATAATTTATTTAGCCACTTCATAGTCATATTCAATTTTATTTTCACCCTGAAGGATTTGACTTAAGTTAAACTGAATTACCAAGGTTCTATAATCAATATTGGGACTAACAGTACCCTGCGTGCCATCGCCTAAGGTAAAACTGATATTTTTGATTGAGTTCGCCGCAACAGCTGAAAGATAATCAGTGACAACAACATTTTGCATTAAAGAGGATGGGGCAAAAACAGAAAGTACAACGTGAACGCTGTTTCCTGTTTCGAACGTAGAATATGATTTTGATGAGTTTTGGTTGAAGGTCTGCCTGACAACTTGCAGGTTACTTTTGGAGGATGCCTGTTCAACGCCTGAAGGCGTAACGTTTTGGGCCATAACATATCTTATCGACACAAACGAAACGCACATCAAAAACAGAGAGAGTGACACTATTTGAAAAGCCCTCCTTTTCATATCAAATACTCCTGAAAACCTATATTTTTCAATCCAAACTCATCGTAACATAACGGGAGGGCGATATCTAGAAGATTTTTGTACCTTAGGACTCTTTTTCCGACTCTTTTTTCTGCTTTCCCCTGATGTAATATTCGAGGACCACAAAGATAATGATTTCTATTGCAAGAATGAGATAGAAAATCCAAGTTGCCAGAGTTCCCTTGAAGAAATATGAGAGAACAAACGCACCAATACCCGAACCGATAGGAATAATTATTGCGCGCCATAACTTGGAAGCAATGAGGAAAGTCGACAAAATTCCGAGAGCGGGAACTATCAGAAGTAACCGCCATTCCTCGCCCGCTGGACCGCCTCCGGTTTGCTCACCCTTAACTTCGCCGGTTATAGCGGTTTGGCTTGCTTGTGCTGTAGCGCTAACTTGGGGGGTAAACGGAGGAACCCCAATCGCAAATGTTCTTATCGTACCCGCTGTACCCACAGCGAGATCTATTCCTGTAAACGTTGAAGGTGAAATGGTGTTTGCTGGCTCAGCTTCTTCGCTGCCAAAAATAAGGTCGAATTTAACCGATTGTCCTTGGTAAGCATTCCCCAGTGAATCATCCAGGATTGCCTCTATGTCGACTATTTGTGTATTACCAGGCGCAATGCTTGAAATTATCATTTTGCTCCCGGTAGGCAAAGCGGCTAAATCAGAAACCGAAGCAGACCAGATCTGATTGCCTCCAATATGAGGTTGAAGATATAGTTTGTCGGCCAGATTGCCAGTAACATTTTTGGTCGCAATCGAAAATGAATGATTTACCGTTCCATTATTTGTAATCGTCATAGTTTTTTGGAAATCATCTCCCGGCACAATATTCATCTCAGAAAACAAGCTTCCTGCTCCGGGATAGGAAATCGTGAGTGGTCCTGCGGTCAGGTTTTCCGCCTTAACTTTTTGAACATAATTGAGAAACGAAAAACCCGCTGCCAATATGCTGGCTACGATTATCAGAAACTTTAAGCTAATTCTCTGATTCATTATGCACCTCCTGGTGTTGGTGATGATAGATCAATAAAATCCGACGGCTGATTTGTATCAGATCCAAGCGTCCCCCTCGATAGCGAATGACCCTGACTTACATCCGGGCAAGCTGGGTTCCAGATCGAGGTATCATCAAAGTAATTCATTTGATCAATGAGTAGGTTTGATGCATTTTTCAACAGAACCCTGTCTCCACTATTGCCAAGCCAACCCGAACCAGGACTCCCACCTAAGTTAGTTGTGATAATCTTTGACCCACTAGGACTGCCCCAATAACCCCAAGTGTTGTTATCGTGGGAGAGAAGAGCAAAACCGAATCCCGGGATACTAACATTGGCATTGATCGTGTGGGCAACACCGGAATTATCAGTGATACTCCAATCCTTGATGTTGACATCGCTTGCATTTGGATTGTAAAGCTCAATCCATTCGTTCCTTCCTTCATCTCCATGAGTCATATCAACATCATAATAAACTTCATTGATCACAATATTTGTATAAGTAGACGTGGACGTTGAAGTAGCTGTTTCAGTTGAAGAAGCGGTAGACGTAATAGTAGCGGTTTTAATCGAGAATTTATTATCTTTTATGTTTTCCTTGCTTGAAAAATATGCCTTTGTTAGGCCCGCCCCTAAGAAAACCACGAGAGACAGGGCAAACAAAAGCTTCAATTGTTTACTTTTTTTTGACATTTTTACCACCCTTTTTTAAAGGTTTCTTATTTGTATTTGATTGTTTTTTCTTTCTTTTTATCATAGGTGTTTTATTCGCCTTTTTCCTATTCGTTTTATTTTCTTTTTTCAACGCATCTTCTATTCTCTTTTGAATAATATTTCTTGTTTCTTTTCGGATGTTATTTATCTCTTCAAAAATAATTATGATCGCTGGAATGATAATTGCGAGAATAAGCCCCGGTAGAGTTTTGACATACGATAGAAGGTATCCCAAAAGAGGTACTGCAAATAATTCCTTGCCGACTATTTGTTCGGGGCGCACTTGGCCATTGTCAGGCGTGTTATTTGCATCTCCTTTGGTTATATAATTCGGGAGGCCTGCATTGTCCTTTATCTCGGCTATCCTATGTGTAACCAACTCTTTGTCTTCTTCTTTAGTTTTATCCCCATTTGGTTCATAAACGAATGTTACGATATCTCCTACCCTATATTCAGATACTGGTCTCACAACAATAGAACTACCAACCGGTATGGCTGGACTCATCGATCCTGAGCTAACAGACAAAATTTTAATATTATTATTAATTGGGAGAAGAGAGATGAGTACGATCATGCCTATTAGAAACAAGAAAACTAAAATAACGTTAAGTACAATTTTTCCGATTTTTACCCAAATATTCATTTTCAAATCCTTAGTTGGACCGCCAAGAGTTTAGCGGTCCTCAAAGAATTCAAGCTTAGCTTGTTCTTCCTTCAACGATAAAGTCCCACTCCATCGATTGACCCATAAGCGAAGATTGGTCTCCGCCTGTGTCAGGAAGCCAAACTGTGGCTTTCATATCTTGTGTGCTACCAGGGATTAGAGATGACCAGTGACCGTCGAACAAATCTACTTCTCCCATTGTACTGATTGGTC
>Ga0172380_10002535_pt1 | contig 27640 bp, 26 predicted proteins | sample Leawe162metaG_FD_119747 | JGI IMG/M metagenome (GOLD analysis project Ga0172380, IMG submission 119747) | Leachate microbial communities from a municipal landfill in Southern Ontario, Canada - Leachate well 162 metaG | ecosystem: Engineered > Solid waste > Landfill > Unclassified | place... | reverse complement strand
GCCAGAGATTTGATGTCCGCCTCATCGATGGATTTCATCAAGGCGACCATGCCCGGATAGGTCGTGCGGTCGCCTTTGTGAAAGTCGGTCATCGTCTTGAGCAGATATTCGTCCTGCTGTCCGGCGAGACGCGGCCTGACGCTATCACCCTGATAATGCTCCTGGTGACATCCTCGGCAATTCAACTGATTGAGCACAGCGCGTGCTTTCGCCTTCACGTCGTCGGCGGCGGCTGGCTGTTGCAAATCCGGCCATGGCAATTTCGCGAAATGCGTCGCAAGCGCTTCCATGTCGGTCTGACTGAGAGGCTCGACGATCGAATCCATCTGGTCGTTCTTGCGGTGTCCGACTTTGAACATGCGAAGCTGGTTCAGAAGGTAATAGCGGGTCTGACCCCAAATGTTCGGGATGGTCTTGTCGATCGGAACACCCTTCTCGCCGTGACAGCCGGCGCAAACCGTTGCGAGTTCGTCAATCGATTGGGCGGATGCGGACGTAGGTTGCGAAACGGCGATGCAGCCGACGGCCAGAATGCCGATAAGAAACTCGCTCGCGGTGAGTCTATTCATCGATGCCTCCTGAATAACCGCAAGGAAGGCGCAGCCTGAAGCAACGTCACCAAGCGGCATTGAAATGCGGACAGCTTGATTGGCTTGATCGTGGGATAGGAAATTACCGAGTGCTTGCATTTTCCATCTTCTGCCAATGATAAACGGCAGTCAAAAGAAATGCCGGTCGTTCCGCATATGCGAACGTCCAAGGTCGAAGCTGGCGCTGCAGTGCGGTTAAGGCAGCGAGATCGGGCCGCGTCAGACTTTGCTTGGCGGTATGATGAACTCTGGCCGAAGCTGCATTTTAATCGGCTCTTCCTCGGCGCTCGCGCAAGGCCGAAATCCAACCGCGTGGTTGATGCGAAGCGCGGCGCTATTACCTGATTTTACTTCGCTTTCCAGAGTTTCGATGCCCAACCCCGCGAATGCTGTCCGGCACGCGCGGAAGAGCGCGGCATATCCGAGGCCGCCGCCTCTCCCCTCCGCAATGATCAGGCGGCCAACCGACGCGCGCTTCGCTTCGGGATCGATGTGATAGATCGCGATGGTGCCGACCGGCTTCCTGTCGGCCGCGCGCCGGACGATGAACATCACGTCAGCCGGATTTTCGAGATACGCGCGATACCATGCCTGTTGCTGCGCCGCTTCGATCAACCGGCCGTCATTAAACCAGATCCGGATGTCATCGCGGTTGCGCCATGCCCGCATCATTTCGAGATCCTCGGCGGCGATCGGCGTGAGAAGAACGGCCTCGTCGACAAGAAGCTCCGCTGGGATGATCGGCTTCATCATGATCTCGACGTCCGGCCGTCTCAAAGCGCGGGCTCAAGCGTTTCTGCCGAGCACTCGCAAACGGCCTCGATGACACGGGCGACATCGTCATCGGAAAGCTGCGGATGCAGCGGCAGCGACAGCACGTGCTGGGATAGCTCGGCGGCACGCGGACACGCGGCGTGCTGGTCTTGGAACATCGGATAGTCGAGATTGTTGCGGTAGTGGACGCCGGTGTTAACGCCCCGCGCGTTCAAATTCGCGATCAGCTTTTCGCGATCGTCGACGATGATCTGATAAAGATGGCGCGACGAGACGCATCCGGGCGCCGTCGGCACGGTTTTGATTGCGGGATGCCCGGCGAAGCCCTTGTCGTAGAGATCACCGATCGCGCGGCGGCGCGCATTGTGCGCGTCGAGATGAGGCAATTGCGCCAGCGCGATAGCGGCCATGATCGAGTTGCCGTGATACTTGTAGCCAACGGACTCGACCTCGTACTGCCACTTGTAGGCTGACGCGTCGGCGGCCCGCGCATAGGTGTCCTTGTTGATGCCGAGCCAGCTCTTTCTGCGTGCCAGCGCATCGAGTTCCTCGTCTGTAAAGCAGATCATGCCGGCATCGGCTGTCGGCAAATTTTTGACCGCCTGAAACGAATAGACGGTCACATCCCCACGGGGCGTTTCACCGTCACGTTTCGTTCCCGCCAGTCTCGTGCCCGCCATGTGCGCGGCGTCGAGCACGAGGATCAACTTGCGCCGCTGGCAAATCTCCATAATCCGCCCGAGCGGGCCCGTATTGCCTCCGAGCCCCACGAAAACGATGGCACGCGTGCGCGGCGTGATCTTACGCTCGACGTCATCAGGATCGAGACACAAAAAATCATCGACGTCGACAAAGACCGGCTTCAGGTTTGCATGCAGGATTGCGTGATTGGTCGACACGAACGTGATCGGCGTGGTGAGAACCTCATCGCCGTCCACCCATCCACGCTGTTCTTTGTAGATATCGAGCGCGAGATGCAGACCGCTCGTCGCGGAATTGAGAAAATGAGCATGTGGGAGGCCGGTATAAGTCTTCCATGCCTCCTCGAACGCAATGGTTTTGAAACCGGCGCCGGTCCATCCTTTTTCCAGACACTCGCGGATCTCGCCGAGACAAGCCTCGACATCGAACGTCGGGACGAACAGTTGGATAGCCATAAATGCAGCCCTCTTACCCCCTGCGAGCCGGCACCGGCTCGCGACGATCAGCGTGGCTGCATGTGACCGTGCCAAGGACTGCGCAACGTGCTCGCTGGCGCGCAATATCCAATGATTCGAGGTCGGCGGTCATTGATTGACCGCCGTTCACGCGGATGCCGGCTAGGCAGGTCGGGCCGAGGTCGCGGAGCGGGCCAGATTCCATGCCCACAGCAAGATCATCAATGCGCCAAACGCGACGAGGTCGACTTCAAAGACGCGCCCGACGACATCGGCAGACAGCGTCGCCTCGGAGCCCTCCAGCGGATAGCCGGTGACGAACAGGGCCATCTGGTAAATCGCGAACGCGGCAACGAAGGCGAGCGGAACCGTCAGCACCGGCGATCGGCCTTGCAGACGCTCGACCACCACATGCGCGACGAAAAATGCGATCAGCGCAGAAACGCCCATCGCCGCTCCCCACGCAAACGTATCGACCGTCTGCGGATAATGCAGAAGTCCAAACCCGACGATTTGATTCGAGAGCCAAGCGGTGCCGACAAGCGCCAGGCCCGTCGTTCGGCCCCTCGTAAGGGCGGCGAATGCGGCGATCGCTGCCAATGGCGCCGCGCAGGCAAACGCCAAGCTGCCGATGACGCTGAGGGCCGAAACCAGAATGATCATGACAATCGTGCTTCCGGAAAAGCGAGTTAAACTGTCATGCATGGGCATTCCTTTCAATCGTCAGGCCGAAACCGCAGCGGCGCTGTCGTCTTTCTACGGCGCTGATCATAACAAAACAAGGGCGACCAATGGCTTGGCGTGCCGGTCATGAATCGGAATTTGCTGTTGCCATCGATGTTCCCGGCACGTTAAGTCGAACGATCGAGGCGCGAGACGAGCAAATTACGCGACGCGCGCCTTGGTGACTAAACGTTTGGAATGGGACTGCAGGCAGTCAATGCCTTGCTCCTAGCGGAATGCGCGACCGGATCGCGCCGCGAGGTACCCGATATGCACGATGATCTAGACTCCTTTCATCACAAATCCCGGAAACCGTACGCCCGCTGCAAAGCGCGCTGTCCGGGTCTCCTTTTAGCGACCGGCGTCGATCGCGACGGGGCATGGCTGTCACGGCCGCTGTAAATGCCCGGCAGGCCAAAAACCTCGAAAGCAACGCACAATGAATTGAAACGTGCACGTCCGGAGCGGGCTGCACGATCGTTCGGCAAAAGGATGGGACATGTCAGATCGCGGACCGCTCGAAGATGAGACGCAGGTCTTTTCCGGCATCATCAAGGTATGGCGAAGCGACTACGGGGAGTTGCTGACCGACAGCGGGGTGACCGTTCCCCTGGTGACGAGTGGTTACCGGCCCGTACCGCTCGGAGCGCGCGTGACGCTCGTGGCCCGCAAATATAAACCGCTTTTCCAAATCGAGCGGTTCGTCGACGGCTCCTGACTTCCCGAACGCAACGAGACCTGTAAGTGTTGAGCGTCTGAGACCGGTTCCCATAGGGAACGTCAAGGGAAAATCATGAGAGCGCTCGTCTGCATCCTGATGGTGACTTCCGCCACGGTCATTGTTCAACACGCCGCTGCCGCGGGTAACGCCGTCGAAACGATCTGCACCAACCCCAAGGATGATCCCCCCGGCCCGGACACGACGGTCGCGTGCTATTCGGATGCTGGCTGCGCGATCGCCAAGTCTTTTGGAGCAGAGCCCATCCGTGACTACGACGTTGGCAGCGCGCCGTTCGCCCTGGCGCGCTGCAAGATCAGCGCCATCATCGCGACGTCCAAGGAACTGATCAAAACCGCGCAAGCCAACGGCGCAAAATGTCAGCCCGCGAGTAACGCGAAGAAATAGACGTCAACTTTCATCCCGAGCGCTCGTCACGCCGCTGAAACGATGCGGCAATCCTTTGCTCGATTCAGCGAACGACGTCCGTGACGACGTGCGCCCCGATCAGCTCTTTCTGATTGGGATACCAGGCGCTGGTCGTCGGCGTCGCAAAGACCCGCTCGATGAAGGCGTCCGGAATCTCGGCGGCTTGATACAGCGCGCGGATTTTATTGGTACCCGCGCCGATTGAGTTTGCGCTTTCTCCGCCGACCGCATGAAAGCCGAGCTTGGCGCCTCTGCGCATGGTGCGAGGATTGCCGCCGAGGAACGCGAGCGTGCAGGCGCTCGCACACATCTCGTCGGCATATGTTCCAAGACCACGCGATTTGATTTCATCATGCAACCGCGTGCCGACGCCGACATGCCCTCCGGGACTGTTCAAAAGGACGGTCTGAATTTCGGGGTTCGCCGCGAGCGCACGAGACACCTCGCCGAGAACGCCCCACGACAGATAACCCTTGATCTCAAGAGTGTTATCATCGACCGAAACGGTGTGACCCTGAAGCCCGACCCAATCCTGATCCGTCGCGTCCCGATAGAGCGAAATCATGCCGGACGGAAAAGGAATAAGCAGAAGCAGTCCTGCCGCGCCGATGATGGCCGAGACCGCACGCGCAAACCATCGCGTCGCACCCCGCCTGCCAGGGTTTTTCTCAGCGGTACTTGCCCGCCACATGCCGACGAACTGCCAGATCGCGACGACACCGATGAGCAGGAAGCCCGTGCCCCCTTGAACCATCCGCGAGACGGGCGTGTCCTGCAGAGACCACTGTGTCACCCAGAACGTCACGACAATGTAGACGAGCAGCGGAAGAACGATCGTCCAAGCGAGAAAGCTGGCCCAGAAGGTGCAATCACCGCGCCAATTCCGAACGATGAAATTCGACAACGTGTCCACCTTCGATTGCGGCGCGCTTTTCCGGGCTCGCCAATGTCCGCACTTTGGACCGTGTTATGGCCTAGCGAGAATTCTCAGCTCAAAAAAGCTCGATCAAGGATTAATTTCGCAGGCGCTTGTCTCGCGAATTCATACCGGCCTTCCTGCTGACTGCTGGTTCGCGACGCCCTTCCTTGCCCACGCCTCGACGAGATGGTCGGCGACGGCTGCGATCACGCCGTCGTCTCGCATGTAGGCGTTATGATAGAGCGCATCGCTCAGCCTCTTCCACATCGTGTCCGCATCGGTAATGCCGCCTTCCGCGCCTTCCGCCGCAACAATGCTGTCGTAAAGCTTTTGCGCCGCGACGAACACCGCCGCGTCATCAACGCCGCCGAAGCTCAGCGCGTCGATACGCTGTTCCTTCGCTTCGCTGAGATAGGGTGGAAGACGGCGGATGCCTGTCAGCTTGAAGCGGCCGTCGTCACCGAACGCTGCGCCGAGAACGCCGCCGTGGATCGCCGAACTGAGAACCTTGGCATAGAGCCAGCCGCCGCCTGCTCGCGCCAGCCCCGCAATGAGCAGAAAGACAGCTCCATAAACGAGCGGCACCAGCAGGAGGAACGTGAAGTCCGCCGCCATGCCGAGGCCAAATTCGCCGCCGGAAATCTTGTCGATGATCGGTTGCAGGAAATACCCGCCGTAGAACAGGAACACACCCGCCGTCACGACGACGCCCGCGAGCGCTGCGAATGCCGTCAGCGCCCGCACGGCGGCTTCCGTCTTCACGTAATGCGGCGACAGCATCGCCGCTTGCTCAAGCAAGCGCATGGCCTCATCGCGCGGACTGTGGATCACCAGCCAGTCATCCGGCGACATCGAAGTCCTCAACCGGCGCACGGCGAAAAACCGATGAAAAATCTTGCGCACGCCCGCGATGAGACTCCAAAGCGAAAGAGCAAGCAGACCGCCGAACACGACGATCGTTTCGACGAGTTTATCCGTGCCGTCTCCGAGAATGGAAACCAGATACCAGATCATGATCGGCGCGACGACGGCGCCCATGACGATCTGGAACAGCGCGATGGCGAGCGGAACAGCTTTGAGACGCCGCGTAAAAAACGGCGTGCCGAACGACACGATGCCGCCACGGCGGCCAGCGCGCGCCGTCCGCGCGAGCGCTTCCTGCGTGACGTTTCCGCCGTGGCTATGGGCGACGACGGCGTGCGGCCGTCCCGTCTTATCCAGCCGACGAAGCAATCCTGACAGGTTTGCCGAACCGGTGAGCCTGTCATAGTCCGAGTTCGCCCCGGACCAATGCATGGGCACGATCTCGGCGTCCGCGATGCCCCGCTGCGCCAGTTCGCCGATAAGGCGCTCCGTGAACGGTGAGCCTTTCTGCCACCAGCGGCTACCGTTATCCTCCGATGCCGCATCGTTCGTGCCGTGCACGGTCACGATTACGGCCCCGCGTTCGGCGCGCTCCGCCCTGCTACCCGACATCAACGTCCCTCGCCTTCCCCTTATCTCGCCAGACGAACTTAGTCCGGTCCCGCGACGGCGGAAATGGGGTCAAGAGCCTGGATAGAAGACAAAATTCGTTGCGGCGGCTTCACGCCAAAGATTCCATACGCTCAAACGGGCGCTTGAGCGTTGGGCCAAAGCGAACACGCCTTTAAGAGAAAAAAAGCCTTTGCGTCTTAGTTTGCATTTCATCGAGTTTTAGGTTTGCCGAGTTGAATATCCCAGTCAGGATCACGCAGCTGATCGGGCGCCTTTGCACACCGTCGAGACCAGAAAACTGGATTGGCAGAAGTGTTGAATCGGAGAACAACGAGCGATCTTGATGGCGCCATAGTTATCCCGGAAGTAGATCGGGGCTTCGGGGACTTCATCGTGCGTAACACTTTGCGTTCTATTGCCATCGCATGTTGCATTCTCAAGGCCAACGCCGTTGCCGCAGAGCCGGTCCCTTTAAACGCCGACGCAATCAGGGCGACGCTCCCCGGATCGGTTCTCAAGCTCGACACGCCGCTCGGAATGGTGGTCCCCATCAAGTTTGACGGCGACGGCCTGATGTCGGGAGACGCAGGCCAATTGGCGTCGTATCTCGGTTCGCAAAAAGACCGAGGCCGTTATTGGCTCGCTGAAGATCGCATTTGCTACAAGTGGTTCCGCTGGTTCAGCGGCGAGCAGCATTGCCTGACGATTCAACGCGACGGGCAGCGCATACTCTGGCAGCGCGAAGACGGCGAAACCGGAACCGCGACGTTGGAGGAACGGCAAAAGGACCAGCCAGCTCCGGTAAAGGTCGCCGCTCCGACCAAGATCGTGAAGGCGCCGGTAAAAAAACAACTCGCCCAGATCCAGCCCCAAGCATTGCCGCCAGCTTTGGAGATCGGCGAGCAGGCGCTTGCCGAACCTGTCCTGGTCAGGCTTCCGACGCTTGCCGTGCGCCCCCGGAAGCAGGCCGCAGCCCTTGTCGAGGACAAGAGAATGGCGCTCGAACCCAACACGTCGGTTCACGCCAAATCATCGCAGTAAGTGGAGTGGTAGGCTCAAACTGATCCGCTGCAGGCCCTGACGCCCGCGCGACGGCAAGCCGCTATTTACTGCCGCTCGCCGCAACCTGCGACGTGCCGATAAACTTCCGCAATCCGAACCCGAAGTCGAAGGTGCTCGACGGCGCCGCGGCCATGACGTCCGTTTGCGATTCAGCTTCAGCGTCCGCAACTCGCGCGCGACGGACCGGTCGCGGCAATAATTTCAACATGACCAGCTCACGCGCCAGATACGGCGACACCGCCAGCCGAGGCTTCAAAACCAGTTCCTCCTCCGATTGCTCTTCACTGGCGGACGTCGTATCCGACGCAAGGATCTCTGTATCGGAAGCTTGCGGTTCATCGAGATCGAGCTTCTTCAATCCCGCCCCATAGGCCTCGTCGAAACTGCCGAAGCTGCCGAGATACCCCGGCACGCTTGGATAAATGCGCCGTCGCGCGTAGGTCGCCTCTTTCGCCGTCGGAGCCTTCAAGACGCTGACAACGAGATGCGCGACGCCCTCCTTTTGGAATCCAAGGCTCTCCGCTGCGGCGCGCGAGACATCGAGCTTGCGCTGTCCGCTATAAGGCCCGGCATTGGTGATACGCAGCACGGAAGCGCGCCCCGTTCTCGGATTGTAGGCGAGGATGACGGTTCCGTCAGGAAACAGCGGGCTTGCGGCGTTATCCGGAAGATCGGGACGGAAAACAGCTCCCGAACTCGTCAGCCCGCACGGATTGAGGCGGTCGCGGCTGCAGTCGTCATAGAAGGAAGCTTGCAGGTAGCCGCGCCACCCGACGAGGCTTTCCGTTTGCCTGAGGGTGCCGACTCGATGGCACCAGCCGCTGAAACAGTATTTCGCGCCCGGCGTCTTGGCGTCTACACCCGAAGAGAAAAGCAGACACGAAAGCACGATCGCGGCAAGCACTCCGGCTCGCAGCGCATGATGATCGCCATCAGCGAAGCTGTCTTGGACGGCGAAGCGCCGCCCCTTCCCCCAAAGCATCGTAGCACCTTCACGGGTACGCGGAACCTGGGCTTGCGAGAAAACAATGGCAACTCTACGAACGACAGGTGCAATTTCGGTTAAAATAATGGCTCCCAAAATAGCCTGAAGCCGCCGGTATCATCGTGCGCCGCATCAAAACCGTAGCACCTGCCAAGCTTGCGCATGACGTTCATCAAATGACTTTGCGAAATATCGACGCGCGCAAATCTCGGCAATCGCCGTGAGCGCTTCCCGCGATTAGAATGCGAAATCATACTCAACTCGGTGGTCCGGGCCGTTATGGTGTCGCAAGCACGCGTTCGTCGCCTCGACAGAGGCGTTCACGCCCACGATAAAGTATGGAATGAACGAGAGGAAACATGGGAATTACCAAAGACTGCAAGCAGCTGATCGCGGAAGCACGCGATCGCATCCGGACGCTCACCCTCGACGAGGCAAAAGCGAAGTTGAACGACCCCAACGTCACCTTCATCGACATCCGCGAAGCACATGAACGCGAAAACGACGGCGCAATTCCGTCGGCGTTTCATGCCCCGCGCGGGATGCTGGAGTTCTTGGTCGATCCGGCGAGCCAGGCCCATAACGACGTATTCAGTTCAGGCAACGAATTCGTCCTCTATTGCGCGTCCTCCGGACGATCGAGCTTGGCCACGGCCACGCTGCAAGACATGGGCCTCAGCCCCGTGGCGCATATCGAAGGCGGCTTCAAAGCATGGAAGCAAGCCGGATTGCCTATCGAACAGGTCGCAAGCAGCAAGTGAAGCTGCAAGAGACCGAATGCTAACCTGTCATTTCGGAAAAAAAGCAACGCGGCCTTCAGCGAAGGAAACACATTCGACGTCGATGCCGTAAAGCTTTCGCATGGCGCCGCTGTCCAAGACCTGTGCTGGAGGTCCGGCTTTCTCGACGCGACCGTCGACGAGCAGCGCGATGCGGCTCGACGCGTGAAACGCGAACTGCGGATCGTGGCCCGTCATCAGGATCGTATGCCCCTCTTTGGCCAAATCTTTCAGATGCCGCGCGACGATCGTTTGATAGCCGAAATCGAGATTTGCAAAAGGCTCATCCAGGATAAGCGTCGGCGCTTCTTGCGCAAGCGCCCGCGCGATGAGCGCGAGCTGACGTTCTCCGCCTGATATCTCACTATAGATTCGATCGGCGAGACGAGAAATATCGAGCTTCTCAAGAACACGCTCCACCATGTCGCGGTCCGTTCGCGACGGGCTGCTCAGCAGTCCATTTCGCGGCAAGCGGCCCATCGTCACGACATCACGAACCGTAAAAGGAAACGGCGTCATGTGAACTTGCGGCACATAGGCGACGCGCGTTGCTATCTGCCGGCTCGACAAGGATGCGAGAGGCGATCCGTCGACGAAGACCTGTCCCTGTGTCGGCGACACCAATCCCAGCAACAGCCGCAGCAGCGTGGTTTTTCCGGCGCCATTCGCTCCGAGCAGCGACACGACTTCGCCCGGCTCCAGGACGAGGCTGACGCCTTTCAGGATCTCACGCTGATCGAAGCGAAAATGAAGATCGCGGGCCTCGACGCGTCCGGCGGAAGAAACGTCCGTTTGCCTTTCGCGCTGCACGTCCATCACCTTAAAAGTCCTGAGACGTTACAGCCACGCCCTGCGCGCTCGACCGAGCACCAGGATGAATGCCGGGATGCCGAGCAGCTCCGTCACGATACCGATAGGAATTTCAGCCTGAGTTACGCCGCGGGCGAGACAGTCGGCGCAAAGAAGAAACAGCGCACCAAGAAGCGCCGAAAGCGGCAGCAACCGCGCATTCGAAGGCCCAAAGAGCAGCCGCGCGAAATTCGGAACCATCAATCCGACCCAACCGATGATGCCCGCGATAGAGACCGAGAGCGCCGAGATCAGCGTTGCGGCGACGATCACGCCGTAGCGAACAACTTTGACGGGAACACCAAGCGCACGCGCTTCATCATCACCCATCGACAACGCGTCGAGCACCCGGCCGCATAGCGTCAATCCAACGATACCGGCCAAAATCGGTACGGTCACGACAGAAATTTGCTTCATCTCAATCGCCTGCAAACTTCCCATCAGCCAATAAACGATCGCAGGTAATTGGTTGTACGGGTCCGCAGTATACTTGATGATCGACAGCAGCGCCGTGAAAAGCGCACCGCTAATGATACCGCCCAGAATGAGCGTCACCATCGTTCCCGGACCGAACAGGTTGGCAATCAGAATTCCAAGCGCGACCGCCAGCAGAGCCATCGCGAACGCCAGCAACTGAACGACGATCCAGTGGCCGGAAATCAATAAGCCGATCGCGGCGCCAAATCCCGCTCCGCCGAGTACGCCGAGGATCCCGGGCGACACAAGGGGATTGCGGAATATCGCCTGGAACGCCGTGCCGGAAATCGCAAGCGCGGCCCCGATCAGCGCAGCGGCCAGAACACGCGGCAAGCGGATCTCGACGATGATGTTATGCAGCAGCGCGTAGCGCTCCGGTGCAAGTTCGCGCAGCCCCAAGCTCGCCTGAATGAATTCGCCGATATCGCTCAACCCGAGCGGATAACGCCCGAGTGCAAGAGATAGCCCCATTGCGGCAAGCAACACCAATCCGAGAAAAAATATAGGCAGACGCGCACTATCGGCCTTCATGCCGAGAGCCGCGCAGCAAGCGCCTGCTCGACGCGCGGCCGGACCTCGCGGCCGAGAAGCGTCAGCGAGCGATCCAGAAGATCGAACGGCAAAAATCCGAAGAACGCGCTCAAGGCATTGAGGTAAGTGATGCCGAGCTCGGCATGAAGTTCAAGGAATCGTCGCGCGCAGGTCTCCGGGCTCCCGGCGATGACCATCTCGCGATAGAACACCTCGGGATCGAGATCCTCTTCCGTAACGATCCCCTTGCGATTGAACAGGCCGAAGCCCTTGAGCCGGCCGGCAAGCTTGACCACCGTCGGCCAAAGCTCCTCGATCGCGCTCGCATCCGTCTCGCTGACATAGACGAAGCGCCCGAACGGCACGCGGGTAACATCGCCGCCCGCGTCCGTGAACGCTCGCATCATGCGCCGCTGGTTCGCCATGTTCGTGATACCATGACAGATGATCGCGTGCCCCTCGCGCGCCGCCCAAGCGGCGGTCTCCTCCGTATACGTTCCGATGAAAACGGGTGGATGCGGCTTTTGAACGGGTTTCGGCTCGATGGAATGAGAATTTTCACCGAACGGCATTTTGCCGTCCTTCCAGGCCTCGAATAAAAACGCCAGCCTGGACTGAAAGCTCTCGTCGGCGGTTTTGGGATCGACGCCGTAAACTTCGAGATATCGCGGGTTGGCGCCGCGCGAGATTCCGAAATCGACACGTCCATCCGAAATGACGTCAAGCGTCGCGATTTCCTCGGCAAGCCGCACTGGATGATGAAGCGATAGCAACAGCACCGAGAAGCCGATACGCAAGCGCCGCGTCCGTGCCGCCATTGCCGACGCAAGGATGAGCGGCGAATGACAGCGCCGTCCTTCAACTTCGACGACGCTTCCCTGAAAGTGCTCCTCATTGAGCCATAGCCCTTCAAAGCCCAACGCCTCGGCCTTTTCCGCCAAGTCGAGCAAGCGGGACGATGACCTCGCCTCCAGTCCTCCCGCGCAGCCGGAAAGGCCGATGCGGAACGCCGGTGTCGCGGATCTCATGTCTTGGCGCATCGGCCCCTCACATTGTTGTGTCGGCGAAGCCGATGTGCAGCCTGGATCGCATCATTTGGATGCGCCGGCGCGGCCCGCCAGAATCGTGGCCGTATCGTCGCTGCTGAGATCAACCTTGAAGAATTTGGAATAGAAATTCCGAACCTCGTCTTCGATCACGACATCGGCAAAAAGATCGGGGTGAAAAAGTTTCGCCGCCCACATCACCGTGAGCGGCTGTTCCACTGTGCGGTTTCCCCAGACGTGGACACCCATGGGAATGGCGTAGACGCGTTTATTCTTGATGGCCGACACGTTGGCGAGCCGCGCATCACCGTAGGCATTTGCGATCTCATTCTCCGACGTGACGATGATCACTTCCGGATTCCACGCAAGGATCTGCTCAATGGAAAAGTTGAACGCCTCCCCGATCCGTCCATCATCGGTGACGCTACGGCCGCCAGCCTTGGCAATCCACCATTCGGCGATTTTATGCGGCTGCGTGAGACTTCTGTAATTGGCATATAGAACGCGCGGGCGCTGGTCGTCCCGCAAGATGTCCACACGGCTGCCGACTTTCTGCATCGTTTGATCAAAATACGTGCTGTAAGCGTCAGCCGCATCGGGCTTGCCGAAAAGCTCCCCGAGCAGGCGCATCACGGCTTTTACGTCGTCGGGCTTCTGCCATGATAAATAGAGCGCCGGAACATGCGTACGGGCGACGAGATCGACCGTCGCGCGATCCATCGTCAGGACAACGTCCGGCGCCGCCTCGATCACGCCCTCGATATTCGGGCCTTGGCCGGTTTGAATGACGGGCAGGCTCGCAAGGTTTGGCGAGACGACATACTGGAAACGCCAGCGCGGACCGCCGAGATTGGGTGGCAGGTTATTCGCGATCGATCCCGCTTCCCCGATTGCGAAGACGAAGCTGTTGAGCACGGGCACCGGCCCGATCGTACCAACCCGCGCAATCTTATCGGGGACCTCGACGGCGCGACCGGCCATGTCCGTGACGAGCCGCCCGGCGAAAGCCGGAGCAGCGACGGCCATGACTACGAGAACGAGAGTAAGCCGAAGAGCCCACAACGTGCGGATGGCTGTCCCTCGAGCGCGCATGAGTCTGATCCAGATAGTGACGGCGTTTTGCCGTCGGTCGTTGACGTAAAAAATGGGGACGCCGGCAAGCGTCCCCATTGTGGATCCTCAGAACTTGACCGCGACGGTCCCGATAAAGGTCCGAGGTGCACCGACATAGTATTGCGCGTCCGAGCTGAGATCGGTGTCGCTCGGCGAGATCTGGGAAATATATTCGTTGTCGAACAGGTTCACGACACCGAACTTCAGCGTTGCTTCCTCCAGGCCCAACTTCTGCCTGATGTTGTAGGCGACGGTGAAGTCGGCAACCGTATATCCCGAAACCTTGTTCTTATTCTGCGCATCGCCATACCGCTCGCCGATGACGCGAACAACCGGTGTGAACGCGAAGTCGTACCAGGAATAGGTGACGCCGGCCTTGAACATCGCGCGCGGCGTATTCGGAATTTGATTGCCTTTTGTCTTGATCGGCGTCGAACCGGTCAGTGTCTGAGTGTCGCCGTCGAACTTTTCCGACGAGACCGTCGCCGACGCAAACGCAAAGAGCTGATCGCCGAAGTTGTAGGAGGCCTGCAGTTCCGCGCCATACTCGGTCGTCGATCCCGTTCCGACGTAATACGCCAGATTGCCCACGGCAGGATCGTTGATCTTGACCTGCTTGTGGTTATGCAGCGCGTAAAACACGCCCGGGACGATGGTCAGCCCGTGATCGTTGTAGCGAAGCTGAGCCGAGAATTGATCCGCGATCTCCGGGCGCACGTTGTCGACCAAGTCTTGAAGATCGATATGCGCGTTCTGGAATGCGGTTCGATTGGTGATGTAGTTGCTTGCCTGCGGACCCCAATCGGGTCGCCCGAAGTTGCGCCCGTATGCAAAATTGGCGCTCCAGCCCCCGCCCATGTCATTCGTGATGCCGAAGTTCGGCAGAAACTCATTATAGTCGCGGGCGGTTACGAAGGCATCGCTGTATTCCGAAAGCCCAGGATAAGACAACGCCTGATCCAGCGTTCCATCAGGTACGCCCGCAGTCCGGTAATAACGCATATCCGGCGCGCCGAGGCTCATGTAGCGAACGCCTCCCGTCACGGAAACGGTTCCCAGCGTCTGCGTCAATTGCACGTACGGGCTGTTGACCACGAAGTTATCGATTTTCGCGATCGTATTCCAATTCGCGAAGGTGAGCGCGCCCGTGTTCGAGATCGCGAACCGGCGCTGATCGGTCGGCGGCGGCGGCGGTGCCAACGACTGCCACCAGTAACCGGCGACGACATCCGTTCCCGTTTCGAAGTGTCCGTCGTATTCCAGCACGCCACCGAGATTATCGTTCTGCTGTCGCCAGATCTGGACCTGGCCGTTGGCACCACTCCCGACTCCGGACCACTGCTCGCCATCGTTGTTCCAGTAGTACGGTTTGAAAACGATGTGCTGCCCCTCCGCCAGGCGGTAGTCGACATTCGCGAAAACGGCATAATCCTCGGAGCTTACGCGATTGAATTTGTAATAGTTTGCACGATTCGCAGGATTGAATGTCTTATCATAGTCCAATCCATAATATTGACCGAGGTTCTGCGACTGCGCATAGGTCAGCGCCTTGTAGGGATTTCCGTCGAACTTGCTGTAGACCGCGTTGATGTCGACCTTGAGGTCTTTGGTCACGCGCTGGCTCAGGCCGACAGCGAAGTTATCGCGCGATTCATCGCCCGGGCCCGACCACTTGTCGGCACTCGCGGTAGAACCCGAGATGAAGAGTTCTGTCCCCGTGCTGAGCAAGCCGGTATCGACGCGTGCAAACGTCTTGTTGAAGTTCCATGAACCGAAGCTCTGCGTCGCGAACACCGACGGCGTGCTCTGCGGGCCAAGCAAGACCTGGTCGATAACGCCCGAGGCGTTGGAAATGCCAAGGCTTCTGTTGGCGGGAATTGGCCCTCTATAAACATCGAGCCGCAAAACGTTCTCGAGATCATACAAATCGTTTCCACCGACGATTCCCATGATCGGCAGACCGTTGATGGTGCGCGAAAGGTGAAAGTCGCCTTTGCCGGCAATATTGATATTTCGCGTCGCGCTCAGACCAAACGGGTCTGGACTTTCGACGTTAACGGACGGGATGATGTTCGCAGCCTGATAAAAGCTCGTCTGAGCGCCGCCGCCGAGAATATTTATGCCTTCACGGCTGACGCTGCTGACGCGGCCAAGCGTCGGATCGCTCACAATCACGCCGCCGACGGTCTGCGCCGTAATGGATGAGGGCGATACGACGCCTTGGCTGTCGAGATGTGGTCCATTTGCATCGCCAAGCGATAAATCAACGTCACTCGGAGGCTGACTGGTCGCAGCGGTCGCGGTGGCCTTCTTGGTCGCGCTCTTTTTCTTCGCCGACTTTTTCTTGACCGGCTGGGCTTTTTGCTCGGATAGCACCGTGACCGGCGGAAGCGTCTTTTCGTCAGCCGAGTTCACCTCTTGCGCGAGTGCCGAAATCGGCATCAGCAGGAGCGCGCCGCTCAGTGCAAGTTTCGTCTTCATCGTCTGTACTTTCCCCAATTCGCACAGGTAGCGAACTCGGCCACGGCGGGCCGATTACCAAATTTATCGTTGTGAGTTAGGAACTTGCGCGCAAACGGAGATCTATTTGAAATCCGCGGCGATCGTGATCTTCAAGGATCAGAAACCGGGATTTTCCCGAGATGACCCGCAATCCGACAACAGCTCTCTGACGGACGCACAGTCACCAACCAGAGAAACTTGCTCTGCCTTCCCTCTGCGTCTTTTGCGCAGGAAGACTCGCGACCGCTAGTGCAGCGGCCATCACGTACACTCGACACGACTTCCCCCAGTCACCAACTTGGCACCCCCCGGCGCCGATACGATTTCTACGATGTTTTCACATGACTATATCGAAATCGCAATTGGAAAAATGAGATGAAGCAATTTGTCCGATCTATGTCAGTCAGCACGCTGCTTATGAACTGTCTTCGCTCCGCATCGGCCTGTGCGCCGCAGCGGCTTCAGCTCCAGGCACGGAACCCACATTTCGCGGAGGCAACCGTGATCAACAGCCCCGATGGCAAGAGCCACAACATAAGGTCGGCACCAACCCCAGCTTGATTCGCGAATTAAATCCGAAAATAACCAATTCATATTTACGGCAGCGACATGCGGGAATAATCAATATTAAATGCGAAATTGGAATTGCAAACATGAAATATTCAGAACAATTTGAGGAGTTTCTCGAATGTCAAAGCGCATATCGTTTGCAGCGGCCGCAGCCTTTACCACCCTTGTCGCGCTTCCGTCCGCTTCCGAGGCCCACTGTCTGCATTTCAAACGCTTGGAAACGAAGACCGCCTCGGCGTTAGATTGCACGCGGCGCACCGCTAGGGATGTCGGTGACGGAATAGTCCGCGCCGGTGACAGAATGTTCGGATGGATATTCTGCAAGGGACGCCGCGTCTGATCGTAAAGCGCTCCTGACGTCGAACACGAACGAGAATGAACCGCCCGTGCGCAAGCGGGCGGCTCACAAGCTTGTGCGGGAAGCTGAAATCAAATCACGCCGACGCGCTTACACGCGCGTGATTACCGATCGCCGCCGATCTTTGCGCACCGCCAAGTGGCCGCCACGGCGTGCCGTGGCAGTGCTCCGCCACGATCGAGACCTCGAATATTTTTTCGATCAGATCGCGCGAAAGCGGCGCATCCGTCGTTGCGATCGTGGCGAGCTTGCCGTCTTGCAGAACGAGAGTTCTGTCGGCAAACGAATGTGCGAGCGCAAGATCGTGAAGAACGACGATCACCAGCACGCGCCCCGACTGCGCCAGCGCACGTGCATGCTCCAAGAGTGCCAGCTGATGACGGATATCGAGACTTGCAATCGGCTCGTCGAGCATGAGGATCTGATCGGGCTCAAGCGTCTGCCCCGCAGCCAACTGCGCCAGCGCACGCGCAAAACTGACCCGTTGCTGCTCGCCTCCAGACAACGTCAGAAAACTCCGCTCGGCGAATTCCGCCGCGTCAGCACTGGCCAGCGCCGCAAGCGCAAGTTGATCGCGGTCTCTGCGCGACAGGCCGATGCCCACCCCTTCCGCTCCGAGGCGCACGACCTCGAATCCCGTGAAGGGAAATGCGACGCGTGAATTCTGTAGCATCACGGCCCGCCTCGCCGCGAGCTGCCGTTGCGGAACGGCCTCGAGCTTCTCGCCGCCGATCAATATAGTTCCCTCGCTCGGGCGCGCTTCCCCCGACAGCATGCGAAGCAACGTTGATTTGCCCGCGCCGTTCGGCCCGACGATCGCCAAGACCTCTCCGGATTTGGCGGAGAAGCTGATCTGCTCCAGAAGCTTTTTCGGACCTATCTGATACGTCAGGTCATGAACGGCAATCATCTCGGTCATATGGCGAACTCCGGACTCCGGCGCAGCAGCAGCCAGATGAAGAACGGCGCACCGATCGTCGCCATGATGATGCCGATCGGCAGTTCACTCGGTGAAACGATCGTCCTGGCGCAAATATCCGCGCCAACCAGCAGCGCCGCTCCAAGCAACGCCGACGCCGGCAGAAGGAAGCGATAATTCGCACCGACTGAAAGCCGAAGAACATGCGGCACGATGATGCCAACGAAGCCGATCAGCCCCGAGCACGCGACAGCCGCTCCGACCGCCACAGAGACCAGAAGAATGGCCCCAATCTTGAGGCGGTTCACGTTGACGCCGAGATGATAAGCCTCGGCTTCACCGAGAGCCATGGCATTGAGGCCGTGTGCGAGAAGCGGTATCGCGATCAGCGTCGGCAGGACCATCGGCACGACAACCCAAACCTTGCTCCACGTCGCTCCGCCAAGGCTGCCCATCGACCAGAACGTCAAATCCCGAAGCTGGCGATCGTCGCTGATATACGAAAGCCAACCGGTGCCCGCGCCCGCCAGCGCGGCGAATGCAATTCCCGCGAGAAGCATGATCGCCATCGAGGTTCGCCCGCCTCGGCTCGCGACCACGTACAGCATGAACGTCGCCGTTAAAGCGCCGACGAACGCAGCAATCGGCAAGATCTCGAACGGAAGCTTATTGACGGATGCGGGCAGCAGCTGGCCGCCGAGCACGATCGCCAGCGCCGCCGCGAAACCCGCGCCGGAGGAAACCCCGATCAATCCCGGGTCCGCGAGTGGATTGCGAAAAAGACCTTGCATCACCGCGCCGGATGCCGCGAGAGCTGCGCCGACGGCCGCGCCAAGCAACATGCGCGGAAATCGAATCTGCGTTATCACCAGCGCGTCGCGCGCGAAATCCGTCTGATCCCTTGGATCAAGTCCGAAGAGAACTTCAAAGACGCGTCCCGGCGCAATCGAAATCGAGCCGAAACTGATGGCGGCAATCGCCACGATGGCCAACAAGACGCACAGCGCCACCATCGCGACGGTCTTGCGATACGCAACTTGTGGGATGTGTTGCATCACTGAAGATCGGAGCGCTTATCCGGTTTCGCGAGTTCCGGATATGCAGCGAGAATGAGATCGCGCGCTGCCATTGGCGTTCGAGGTCCGAAGCTCAGCAGATATCCGCCGTCGAAAATCAAAATCGATTTCGATTTCGCGGCCGGCGTCGCAGCGAATGCTGGAACGGCCAGAATGCTCTCGACCGTCGTCTCTTGCTGACCGCGCGCCATAGCAACGATGACATCGGGCGCGGCTTCGAAAAGAGCTTCGTCGCTGATTGGCTTCCAGCCATCGAGAACGGATGCGACGTTCTCCAGTCCTGCAAGCTTCAAGATGCCATCGGCCGAGGTGTTGCGTCCACCGACCATCGCCCGCCCATTCATGAACGAGAGAATGAATAGAGCGCGGCGCGGCTTTTTTATCTGGGCACGAAGCGTATCGATGGCCACAAATCGCTTCTCGATGTCAGCTGCGAGCGCGGTGCCCTTCTCTGTTTCGCCGAGCAACTCGGAAATTTCTCTGACTTTCGTTGAAATGCCGGCTGGCGTCGCAACCTCAGGAACCGTGACGATCTTGATGCCCGCTTCTTCAACGGTCTTCAAAACGTCACGCGGCCCCGCCGATTCGACTGCGACGAGGGTCGTCGGCTTTAAGGATAGCAGACCCTCGGACGACAGCGCCCGCACGTATCCGACGTTGGGCTTCTCCTTGAGAGCCGTGTCGGGATACGTGCTCGTCGTATCAACGCCGACCAGGACATCCGATCGGCCAAGCGCGTAGACAATCTCGGTCACGACGCCGCCCGCCGCGATGATGCGGGCGGGCTCCGCAGCCGCCGCTTTAGGCGCGACATCGCTCGTCTGTCCTTGTTCGCCGTTGGCTGACAGCGACGCCAGGGAAAGGCCGAGAATAGTGACGAGAGCAGGCAGTATCGCAATTTTCATTGGCGCCTAAACTTCCTTGTGAGCCGCCGTCTCGGCCCGCAATTTTTCGAAGCGGGCGACCTGCTCCGGCTTCAAATTCCTGGCTTCGTCGCGGCCGACGAAAATCTTGAACATCGCCTGGCCTTCGCCGTTAAGGAATTGAATAGAGCAGGAACGACGCTTAAAAAACGGCCGGTCGACAAAGTAGATAGCCGCGCAGCGCTCAATTTTCAGATGGCCGCCGAGCGGGCTGTCGCCGTGAATATTGAAGTAACCTCGCGCGTGCGTGCCGGCTGGGATGGTGCAGGCCGTTTCGAACACGCCGTCTTCGGTGTGCACGATAAAGACCACATCTCCCCAGCTGGTCAGGTCCTCCCAGATACGGTCGAATTTGTCTTTGGAAGCAACGGTCGCATTTTCAGCCGCAAGACAATCGAGAACGGACCGATAGGGAACGGAATGAGCGGCTGCAACAGATTCGAGAACACCATCCGGATTGTCGCGAAGCGCATTGCGCACCGCCGCTTCCGTATTCGGATCGGTTGACAAGCTGTCTCGCACGGCGAGGTTCATGATCAGAAAGACCTTCTCTTATTCCGCCGCGGCTTTGTTATCGAGGCTCAGCGACTGGATGACATGGAAGCCTTCAAACTGCGGATGACCGAGGAACATCGGCTTGCGATCGCCCGCGCCCTTGTGCGATGCGCGGAACTCCTCGGATTTGGTCCACGCGTCGAAATCGGCAAAGCTCGACCATGTCGTATGCGAAGAATAGAGCGTGTGATCCTCGTGCTCGGGACCGCGAAGAAGATGAAATTCGATGAAACCCTTCATCCGGTTGAGATGTGAATCGCGCCCCTTCCAGGCCGCTTCGAATTCGCTCTCTTGTCCCTTGATCACCTTGAACCGGTTCATCGCGATAAACATTGCATTTCCTCACTTGCATTTTCCCGAATGAGCCGCGAGCGTCGCGGTTTTCCGGAGTTTTCAGATTTTGCTGACTTCTAGAATTCTATCGGCGTCCGCGCCTCCGGGCAAACGCCTAGGCGTGGCCGGAAATTGTACGCGCGCTCGTTTTTCTTGCCCGTATTCACTCACCCCATCAGAACGCGCGCAGCCCGGCCGCCAACGACCTGATTATTGCATAGTTAAACTGTACTATATATGTCAACATTGAAACAGGAATGCAAGCGTGCGGCGGCAGGGGTAAACGCGTGACATCAGCGCCGGCAAACAGTCGAAGACAAGGACGCGCTAAAAGACCTTCGAGAGCCGTATCGAACCACAGTCACCCTTTGGGCGAAGGTCATGTGTCTCTCGTGCCGGAGTGGACCAGCCTGGAGTTGTTCAAAGGATCGAAGGAAATTTCGATCCGGCATAACGGCGCCGAGTATCGGCTCCGCATCACCGCCGCGAACAAGTTGATCCTGACCAAATAAGAACGTCGCGCCAAAACGTCGCGAACAGATCAAGTTATGATGTGTACGGATTAATATCCGCGCCACGACAGGATCGAAGACGTATCGATCGCGGAAATAGCGCGGAGAGATCAACGGCGCTCAGCAGCCGGGCAACATTCGTTGCGCGTCGGGCAGGTCTGATTGCAGCAGCGGATCGGAAATCTCGTCCGACAGGGCCTCGAGACGTTCCATGTCTGCGATGCGCAATCCGTGATCGGGCGCTGCTTCGACGAGGCCAAGCTCCTCAAGCTCGATGAGCATTTGCGCCAGACGTTCGACGCTGACGCCCAGATAACCGGCGACGACGGCGCATTCCAACGTATCGTCAATCAAATCCGGGTCGCGGCCTTCGCTTTCGTTCTGATGCGCGACGGCGATCAGGAACGCGGCGAGCTGCACGAGCTGACGCGGGCTTCCCGTGTTCGCGATATAATCCCGCCGAAGCTTGAACTCACGCTCGACTGCGTCATCGAACCTGGCCTTGGCACGCGCATCCTCCGCGGTCAGCCGATCGATGTCATCGAGATCGAGGCAGCTGACTTTGCTATCGACCACGGCGCGCGCGGCCATCGCATGACGTTCGAGAAAACCCATGCCGACGAGATCGCCAGCAAGCGCGAATTCGATAATCTCGCGCGTCTTGTTCGGATGCGTCACGTAAATACAGATCGCGCCCGTCTCAATTCTGTAAACATGCGATTTCAAATCGCCCGCTTCGAAAAGCATCTCATTGCGTTGGATCGTACGAAGACGAGTGTCCGCAACAAGATTGTCGACTACGAAAACGGGCACGGACTCCACGGAGCCGCTATTTTCAATGACCAAACTCAACGCACGCACTCCGGTCTACGGGGGCCCCGCCGTACACCGTTGGCGGGTATTTCATCTGCGCGATTGGCATTCTAGAACGTTGGGAAATCAGGGTTGGAGTCGCAATCCAAATAGCCCTAACGGAATATAAACATATTGAGTATTCTGGCCGTTTCAGTGGGATTTGTCCAACACATTGCGAGTGTCGGGTGAAATATGCAGGATGGCGGCCTTAAGTTCCCGGCTGTTATCGCCGTTCAGTTTCAAACCGTACATTCCGAGCCGCACGGGATTCCGGAACCGACCTCGAATTGCAGCGTCGCGTGACGGATTTCGAATTCATCCTGCAACATCTTGGAAGTTTCGAAAATAAAGGCATCTCCCGGATGCCCGCCCGGCATGACCAGATGGCACGTCAATGCCGTTTCGGTCGTGCTCATCGGCCAGATATGAAGATCGTGAATGCTCACGACACCCGGCAAGGACGCAAGCCTGCTCCTGACACGGTCCGTGCTGATACGGGCCGGCACGCCGTGGAGCGCAAGGCGCATCGTATCCCTTAGGAGGCCCCACGTTCCCCAGACGATGACCCCGGCAATCACGAGGCTGACGATCGGATCGAGCCAGTTCCAGCCTGTCACCATCATCGCGAAGCCCGCCAGCACGACGCCGAACGACACCGCCGCATCGGCGGCCATGTGCAGATAGGCGCCGCGGATGTTGACGTCATGCTTGCTGCCGGAAACAAACAGCCATGCGGTGAAACCGTTGATCAGAATACCGATCGCGGCGACGACGATTACCGTTACATCTCCGACCGGCGGCGCGGAGTTGGCAAGACGTTGGACAGCCTCCCAAGTGATTGCGCCGACGGCAACGAGCAACAAAACAGCGTTCGCCAGCGCCGCGAGAATGGTCGAAGAGCCGAAGCCGTAAGTGTACTGATGCGTCGGGCGGCGCTTCATGAGCAGCGTCGCGCCCCACGCGATCAGCAGCCCGAGAACGTCGCTCAGATTGTGTCCGGCGTCGGCGAGCAAAGCCATGGAATTCGCGTAGAAGCCTGCGCCCGCCTCGATGATGATAAACGCAACGTTGAGCGCGGCACCCAGCGCGAACGCAAACCCGAAGTCCTTGGGCACGTGGCTGTGATTGTGGCCACCGCCGTGAGCGTGATCGTGAGCGTCTGCGCCATGGTCATCATGACCATGATCATGCGCATCACGGGAGCCGGACTGAGACTCGCCAGTCGAATGTTCCGTCATCGCACACAATTGTCCTGCTGCGGGCTCGCCAGATACTTAGACCTGCCAATAACTTAGAATACAGGGCCGCGCTGTCAAAGGTGCAAACATGCTGCGCAGACCTGCACCAAAGTCTGGGCACAGGCGATTTAGCGCTTGTCGAGCCCGCTGATACGTTCCAGCAAACGCGGACGCCGGACGGGCGGCGGCGTGGCTCCGAGCGCTTCCTTCACCGGCTCGCCAGCCGGCAGCGGCGGCGGCCGATCACTATCCGGCGAGCCGCCCTTGCTCTCACCCGACGCATCGTTGTCATTGCCGTTGAGGGCCCGCAAATAAGGCTGCGCGCGAGGCTCGCGCGCCGGGTCGCCTCCATTGCCGTTGCCATTGCCACCGACCGGCGTGACGGCCTCATGATCGGCGGATCGCACGGGACGCGGAGCCGCGATCCGTTCAGCCAGAGGCTTGCGCGGCGCGGCATTCGCGGCATCGGTTTCGCCATCTGCGGACGGCCGGGTTCCGAGGCGCCGCAACTCGTCGTGAAAGTGCTGCGCCTGCCGCGAGAGACGTTCCTGGCTGGCCGCGATCTCCGCGCGAAGCGCGGCGATCGTCTGCCGCTGGTCGTCGACCTCGACTTGAAGCGCGCTGAGATCCGCCTTCTGAGCGATACCGGGCGTATCGGCAGAGCTTTCCTCGAACGCCTTGACGGCTGCTTTGAGCTTCGCGAGTTCCGTCGATTTCGCATCGCTCGCCGCCTGCAGGTCCGCGAGGCGGTCTTCGAGCGCCATGCGCTGCACGTCGTCGTTGCCGACGTTGGTGGTCGCCGCCGCAAGCGCCGATTCAGCCTTCGCGAGCGCCAGCGTCAGCCGCTTGAGCTCCGCATTGCGATCGCGTTCGCCGGCCGCCGCTTTGGCTTTGCCATCCGGTCCCTGTAACCGTGCGATCGCAGCCGCTTGCTCGCGATTTTGCGCACGCAAGGATTCGAGTTCCGACTTGAGCGCCACGCTGCCGTCGACGCGGTCGTCTGAGCGGCTACTCCGGAAACGCGAGGCGCGCGTATCGAGCGTCGTGCGCAGCTTGGCAAGCTCTTTTTCGCGCTGTGTATTGATCTGCGCCGCTTCTTCAAGAGCCGTCGCTTGCTTGGCGCTGGTCGCCAGAAGCTCGCGGATCTCGCGGTCGCGCGTCGCGAGCAGCTTGCGCGTTTCCGTCAGACGCTGCTCGACCTTCGGCAACCGATCGAGGATCGCCTGTTCGAGAACCCGACGCGCATTCTCGTGCTCATCGACGCTCATCTTGTGATCGGCGATTGTCTGCGTCAGATCTTGGATCTTGGCATCCCGCCGGTTGATTTCGACGCTTTGCCGCGCGGTCGAGAAGCTCGCCTCCTCGACCTTGGTTTCGAGCCGGTGCACTTCCATCGCGAAGTCCGCCCGCATCCGATCCTTGTCGGCGCGGATTTCCTCCTCGGTGAGCGGCAGCGTGCGCTTCAGCGCTTCGGTCGTGAATCGTTCGATGCGGCGGCGATAGGCCGGCAAAAGGACAACGACGATCAAGGCCGCGATGAGGAAGCCCAGCGTCACGAGCATCGCGGCGTAAAGCGTGATCAAGCAACACGTCCTGAACTGATCGGCTACGCGGCCCCCGCCGCGCGCGGAATTCCCATCGATCGAGAGAAACCCGCTTTCGCGGATTTCCGCAACATCGAACACGTGCTTGTGGCTTCAACCATCAGAACGGGTTCCACGTTGGACTACGAGTATACTTCAAATAGCCGACGTTGGCACCGAGCCGCAGCCCGACACCAGCTCGAATCGGCGCCAGTGTGACATGTCCCGACTTCTGCAGTTGCACACTGACACCACCGATCAGATAAGCCGCGCCCTCGACGCCGCCGAAACGGTCGAAAATATCCGACGGATCGCGAAGATTGTACACGAGCGTCATGACCTTGGAACCATCGGCGCCGAAATCGTATCCGACCGACGGGCCCTGCCAGTAGACCCTGAAGTCGCCCGCATCCTTGGTGTAGAGCGTTCCCTCGCCATAGGCCAAGCCGGCGACGAACGCCCCACCGGCGTCCTGACCAAGAATATAGCCGTTCGGCCTGCCGGCCTTCTGGAACGTCCATTCGATCGCGGACGCCAGCCCGCCGCTGATCTTGCCGAAGAAGTGATTGCCCGCCCGCACGATTTCATCTTCCGAATACGTGCCGCGAACGGGTCCGCGATCCGAAGGCGGAGCCGAATTGTAATACTCTTCGCGGCTCCCACTCTCCTGCGGCGGACGATAGGGCTCGCCGTAGCCCTGTGAATCGCCGGAATTGCGCTCGCCATTGTAGGCGCCGTATCCGCCGCCCGGAGCTTGCTGAGAGGAACCGCCATAATCCCGGCTCGGCGGCGGCTGTTGATAGCCGTCCTCCGCCGCGCCCGCCGGTGGCCGGTAAGTCCCGCCCGATGGTGGCGGCGCCTGGCGATAGGAATCGGACCCGCCCTGCCCCGAATAACTCTCCGACGGCGGACGATAGGCATCGTCCTCGGCGCCCGCACTGGATGCCGTCAGAGCCACGCAAAAAATAAGCGGCAGACTTGCAAGCACCGACGCCGTGCGACCCGGCTCTCTGATTTTTCCCGAGATCGTCTTGAAGACGCGGCTCATCGTTAGGACCCCACGTTTGTCGAACGCGCCTGATACAGATTTCGCGCGCGACTGACCCCTCAGCGAAATCCGTAAGCAGATTCGCGGGATTCTGTTGCTAAAGTATGGCCGATTCGCGTTGCTTATGCGCCACGCACATTTGTGCCGGCCTCGTCGCCGCTGCGCCACAGCGGCTGACGTCCCCACGCCACGAAGTGGGGATTGCGGAAACCTCTTGCGAAATGCCCATACGTCAACGGCTTGCCGTCAAGCGTCGTAACCGAGCCTCCCGCCGCTTCGAGGATCGCCTGCCCCGCCGCCGTATCCCATTCGCACGTCTCGCCGAAGCGCGCATAGAGATCGCCTTCGCCCGCTGCGATCAGGCAGAATTTCATCGCCGACCCGAGCGGACGCGCTTCGTGGACGTTGAGCTCCGCGAGAAGGTGCGCGCTGGCGCCGCCCGTGGAGCGGCTATTGAATGCGACGAGAGCGTTACAATCCGGTGCGCGCGTCACGATCTTTTTAAAATTGAGTGAGGACAGGGCATCGTCGCCGGAAAGCGGCAGCCGCGCCTCGTAGGCAGCACCGTCCGATCGCGTGACGAACAAGCGCTCGGACGGCGGTAGAAAAATCAGCCCGAACGCCGCGCGGCCATCCTCGACGAATGCGACGTTGATCGAAAACTCGGGTTTGCCGCGAATAAAAAGACGGGTGCCGTCGAGCGCATCGATGAGAAAGAAGCGCCGGGCGTACCCGGGCGTCGCCCCTGCCGCGATGTCCTCTTCGGCGACGAGCTGAATACCCGGCGCGATCTGAGACAGCGCAGCCAGCAGCACCGCCTCGGCCTCCCGATCCGCGACCGTCACAGGCGATCGATCCGCCTTTCGCTCGATCTCGACGCCTTTCTTGAAGTGCGCCATCTCCACCCGCCCTGCTTCACGGACCGCAGGCAGCAATGCCGCGATCAACGCGTCAGGGTTGGTGAAATCGATCTCCGGAATCGCCTGCAATGAAACACCAATCAAATTCGATTTGCAGCGCACAGCCTGCGCGCCGATATGGAATTCCGCGACACGCGGACCGTGGCGCGTAAGACTCAGGCCTTCAACGAAAATCGGGTCCGGGGGAACCCGCCGGTCACAGGGCTTGGCAACCGCGATGCGGCGCATGTATCAGAGCATACAACATTTTCGCAAGCGGCCGGATTGGCTCGCGTCGCGCTGTCGCGCTTGAGTGGTTACCACCCTTCGACGCCGGGCTTGCAGCAAAAAGGGTCGACAATGAGCCAACGTGCACCTGTGCCGCCGACCGATCTCGAACTCGCAGCGCTGATCTCGAGCCGGATCTGTCATGACATCATCAATCCCGTCGGCGCGATTTTCAACGGCCTGGAGATCCTCGACGAAGACGATGACGTGCAAGCCAAAAGCTACGCTCTGAACGTCATCCGCAACGTCACCGAACAAGCCTCGGCCCGGCTTGAATTCGCCCGCTTCGCATTCGGAGCCGCCGGGTCCGCCGGCGCCATGATTGACCTCACGACCGCCGAGAAGATTTCCCG
>Ga0172380_10002534_pt1 | contig 27647 bp, 25 predicted proteins | sample Leawe162metaG_FD_119747 | JGI IMG/M metagenome (GOLD analysis project Ga0172380, IMG submission 119747) | Leachate microbial communities from a municipal landfill in Southern Ontario, Canada - Leachate well 162 metaG | ecosystem: Engineered > Solid waste > Landfill > Unclassified | place... | reverse complement strand
GCAGGGTTCGCCGGTACGGCCATAGACGAAATAATGCTGCTGAAAGTAACCGCGGGAACCATCGCTGTGGATAAAGTCGCGCAGACTGCTGCCGCCTTGCCGGATCGCCTCGCGCAGCACTTCGCGTACGGTGCACACCAGCCTTGCACTGCGCGAGCGGGTCAGTCTGTGCGCGGCCAGTTGTGGCCGGATGCCGGCATGGAACAGCGATTCGTTGGCGTAGATGTTGCCCACGCCAACCACCAGATGATTGTCCATCAGTGCCAGCTTGACCGCTGCGCTGCGGCTGCGTGTGGCCTGATACAGATAATCCGCATCGAACTTTTCTCCCAGCGGTTCCGGCCCCAGACTTGCCAACAGGGGATGTTCGGCTATCTGGCCGGTGTGCCACAGCACCGCACCGAAGCGGCGTGGATCGCGCAGACGCAGCAGATACTCATCGTTCAGCAGGAGGTCGAAGTGATCATGTTTCTCCGGCGGTGTCCCTTGCGGCAGGACGCGCAAACTGCCGCTCATACCCAGATGCAGGATGAGCGTACCACGATCAAAACCGATGAGCAGATACTTGGCGCGGCGCTGCAAGGTGCGCACGGCTTGTCCGTGCAATAGTTCGGGCAGTTCGGCCGGGATCGGCCAGCGCAGGCTGGCGTTGCGGATGATGACATTGCTGACGCACCGATCCTGCAGGTGTGGTGCGATGCCGCGCAGGGTGATTTCGACTTCGGGTAGTTCGGGCATGGCGCGGATTTCAGGGTTGGGAAAGAATAGCTGCGGACAGGCACTGATGTGCACGGATTTTTGTGGCAGAGCTGTCAGCTGTTTCAGTGTTTTCCATCCATGGCTGGCGCTACCGTCTGCGCCACCACAGCCAGCCGCCAATTGTGATGAGTAGCAGGGGGCACAGGATTAGCAGAATGATGCTCGTGGCCGTGAGCTGGCGCCCGCTCAAGATGAGTTTGCCGTCTTCGGCTTTCGGTGGGACGAGACTGATGAGACGCTCCTCGCCGGCCAGCCAATTGAGTATGTTGACACCGAGATCAAGATTGCCGCCGTTGCCGGAATATGCATTGGCGAGGAATGAGCCGCTGCCGACCACCACGATGCGCTGCCCGCGTTCGCCCACTTGCCGTTGCAGGGTGAGTGCCAGTGTGACCGGCCCGGCGATGTCGCGTTGTGGATCGAAACGCGCGGTGCGTTGCGGACTGACCCAGCCGTTGAGCGCGCCTTCGACCAGAATGTGTTGCTGCCACTGCGTATCGACTTCCATCTCCAGCGCACGCGCATAGGGGAATACAGTAATCAGGTCGAAATCGCGGGTGACGGGATGTGGCGGATAGCCGGTGCCCAGTGTCCAGTCGCGCGGGGCGCTCATCTCCTGCGCGGCGGGATCGATCACCACGCCGGGTGTCAGCACCAGTCCCAATACTTCTGCCAGTGATTCGAGACCGCGCAGTGGCTCCGCATCCAGCAGCCACAGCAGGTTGCCGCCGCGTTCGACAAAATGATTCAACTTGGTGACTTCGCCCACAAACAGTTTGGTTTGTGGATGCGTTATGACCAGCACGCCAACGTTGTCCGGTACTTCCGGCGCGATGGCAAGATTGAGCGGTGCGATGTGATAGCCATTCTGCTCCAGGCGTTTGCCGAACTCGCCCAGGTCGTGATTGGCCTTGCCATCCAGTTTGCGTTCACCGTGACCGCTGACATACATCAGCATCTGCTGTTTCCCGTGTGCCAACCGCAGCAGGGCGCTGGTCAGGGTCTGCTCATTGAGGGTGGTAATGTGTTCGCGTCGGCCGCCGAATTCCACCACCATCTCGCCATTGCCCCGGATGCCGGAGTGGCGCGTCGCCTCAGGTTGTTTGACCGGATCGACGAAAACGAGGCGGAGGTCGGGCTTGTAGCGCTGGTACAGCGCAATGAATTCATTCACCAGTTTTCGCACATCGCCCTGTTGCGCGTCCAGATCGGTGGCGTACACAGTGATGGTTAACGGCCCCTCCAGTTGCGCCAGCACCTTTACACTGGCGGGGGACAGGCTGTTCAGCGCATTCTGGGTCACATCCCACTGCGCCGGGAAACGTGCGGCAAGGAGGTAGACGCCGATGACCGTTGCCAGCAGCACGAGGAGGGAAAGCAAAGATCGCAACGTTCGGCGATGCATCATCTGCCTTCCTGTTCCCGCTGCAGATGATGGATGGCCAGCAGCAGGAACAAGGTGATGAATAGCGCGAAATAACAGAGGTCAACGCTGCTGACGAGGCCGACATTCAGATTCTGGAAATGCAGATTGGGCGACAGCGCCCGCAGTGCGCCGCTGCCCAGCTCCACCAGCCACAGGCCGAACGAGACAGCGAGTGCAGCAAAGGCGGCGACCACGGGTTGATGCGTGATGGCCGAAAAATACAAGCCCAGTGCCGCGTAGCTGGCGGCCAGCAGCCACGCGCCGAGCAGGTTGCTCGCAATCAGGCCGAGGTCGGCGGACGTACCCAGCAAAAGCGTCAACATCATCAGCCCGCTGGCAGCGATGATGAGCGAGAGCATGGCCAGCAAGCCCAGGAACTTTCCCAGCACGATGTGGGCGGGTGAGATCGGTGCGGCAGCCAGCAGCAGCCAGGTCTGGTTACGTCGTTCTTCGGCGATCAAGCGCATGGTGAACAACGGAACCAGCATAAGCAGTATGACAGCCAGCACATTCGCCAGAGGTGCAGCGATAGCGATGGTGGCACCGGGAGCATTGGCCATCTGCGCCAGTTGTGCCTGCACTTGCAGGTAGTCGTCCAGGCGCGCCAGCCAGAACCAGGCGAGGATGAATTGCAGCAGCGCCAGCATCCACCAGGTTGAAGGCGTGGCGAACAAGCTGCGCAGTTCCTTGTGGGCGAGGATGAGGATCATTGTGGTACGGCCTCCTGTCCCCGCTCCGTGGTCAGTTGCAGGAAGCCTGATTCGATATCACGGTGTTGGCGCAGATCGTCGATGCTGCCGTCAAAGATCAGTTTGCCATCGCGCAGGATCACGGCGCGATCGCACACCTGTTCCACCTCATGCAGCAGGTGGGTGGACAGGATCACGCTGCCGTCGTTGCCCAGAGCGCGGATGAGATCGCGGATTTCGCGGAGTTGTGCCGGATCGAGTCCGACTGTCGGTTCGTCCAGAATCACCACGGGAGGCTGGTGGATGATCGCCTGCGCGATGCCGACACGCTGCTGATAACCTTTGGACAGGGTACCGATGAGCTGGCGACCGTGATCGAGCAGGCCGCAGCGTTGTTTCACACGTTGCAATTGATCTGCCAGACTGGCGGGGGCGACGCGGTGCAGGCGGGCGGCGAAGTACAGATAATCATCCACCCTCATATCACGATACAGCGGCGGTTGTTCCGGCAGATAGCCAAGGCACGATTTAGCCAGGTCCGGGCGTTGTGCCAGGTTGATATCGCAGATTTCGATTGCCCCGTCGCTGGGGGACAGTGCGCCAGCCAGCATTTGCAGCGTGGTGCTCTTGCCGGCACCGTTGTGTCCCAGCAACCCCAGCACCTCGCCGCGTCGCAATGTGAATGACACATCATTCACCGCGCACCGGCTGCCGTGGTAGCGGGTGAGGTGCTGTGCTGAAAGGGTGACCGGGGAAGCCATGGCGGAATGGTAGGCGTTGGTTTTGAGTTGCAGCGAATATAACCTAATATGTCGGCCCGCATCAAAATGCCGGATCAACATGAAATCTACCCTTTTCGCTGCGCTGTTGTTTTCATTGCTGGGTGCTTGCGCCCACGTGCCACAAACAACCAATGTGTCGCCAGTCCCGACTGACGATTCGGTCCAGCCTGCACCGCAGCCGGTGCTGCCGGATGTCGTGTTGACGGATCGGCTGCTGTACGAATTTCTGCTGGGTGATTTTGCCGCCCAACGCGGCAAACCGGAACTGGCCGCCCAGGTTTATCTCGATCTGGCCCGCGCCACCCGTGATCCACGCGTGGCGCGCCGTGCCGCGCAACTGACTTTTGAAGCGCACCAGTATGACCAGTCGCTGGAGGCGTTCCGCCTGTGGCAGCAACTGGAGCCTGACTCCCCGCTGGCGAAACAAATGCTGGTCTCATTGTTGCTGTCCGGTGGCAAGCTGGAGGAGGCGCGTCCGCATGTGACCGAACTGCTTGCATCCGACCCGCAGGGTGCCGGGCGCTCTTTCATCAATCTGTACGGCTTGCTGGTGCGGGTGCCAGACAAAGCAGCAGCGCTTGACTGGATGATCGAGGTGGCACATCCCTACCCGAAAGTGGCAGAAGCGCATTGGGCGCTTGCTCAATCGGCAACTGCGGCAAACAAACTCGAATTGGCGCTGGCTGAAGCGCAGCAGGCGACCGCCTTGCGACCGGAGTGGGATCTGGCCGTGATGCTGCAAGCGCAATTGATGCAACGCACCGAGCCGGAACAGGGCGCAGCGCTGCTGGCACGTCACCTCAAGGCGCATCCCGAGCAGCAAAACGTGCGCCTGTTCCATGCGCGCATGCTGCTGGAACAGAAACAATATGTTCAGGCGCGAGATGAGTTCAGCGCATTATTGCAGCAGCGCCCCGGCAATGCGGAAATTGCTTTCGCCATCGCCATGGTCTCGCTGCAACTGGGTGAACTGGAGCGTGCCGAACAGGAATTGCGCACGGCGCTGGCCGGTACCAGCGGCAAGAAAGACGAGAACACGCTGTATTTCTACCTTGGTCAATTGAATGAGGCCAAACAGGATGAAGCGGCCGCCTTGACACATTACCGGCAGATCAATGGCGGCGAGCGGTACTACGACGCCCAACTGCGGGTGGCCTACTTGTTGAACAAGCAGGGGCAACTGTTGCAAGCGCGCGAGGTGCTGCAAAAGGCCAAAACCGACAACGATGCGCAGCGTGCGCAACTGGTATTGATCGAGGCACAGTTTCTGCGTGAGGGCGGACGGCACGATGAAAGTTTCAAAATTTTGAACCAGGGGTTGGCCAAATTTCCCGAGCACCCGGAGTTGCTGTACCAGGCTGCGCTGACTGCGGACAAACTTAAAAAATACGACACGTTCGAGCAGTTGATCCGCAAGTTGATTCAAGTCGAGCCGAACAATGCGCATGCCTACAATGCACTCGGATACGCCTGGCTGGAACGCAATGTGCGCGTTGCGGAGGCGATGGAGCTGGTGCAGAAAGCCCATGCCTTGTTGCCGGACGATGCCGCCATTCTCGACAGTATGGGCTGGGGTTACTTTCGCCTGAATGATCTGGAGCAGAGCATTATGTTTCTGCGCCGCGCCTTCGCTGCCAATCCTGATCCCGAAATCGCCGCCCACCTGGGCGAGGCGTTGTGGGTGAAAGGGGAGCGCGAGGAGGCACAAACCATCTGGCGCGACAGCGTGCAAACCCATCCCGATAGTGCAGCTTTGCAGGCCGTGATGCGCAAATTCCTGCCGTGATGCGCGCTGCCGTTTTATCCCTGCTGCTTCTGCTGGCGGCCTGCACTACAACACCGGTGCTGGTACAACGTGCGACCGGGGTGGATGCGCCGTTCGCATTCAACGGACGCATCGCCATCCGTCAAGCGTTGCGACGCGACAATGCCAGTGTGCGCTGGATGCATCGTGATGGAACCGATGAGATATTGTTTTTGGCCCCGCTGGGCCAGACTGTTGCCCGTATCACTCGCAACGCACAACGGGTGATGCTGGAAACTGACGGCAAGCAATACATCGCCGATGATGCCGAGACCCTGATGCAGCAGGTGATGGGTTGGCACCTGCCGTTATCCGGCTTGCGCCACTGGGTGACAGGGATGCCGCAACCAGGTGCGCCGTACGAGCGGGAGCTGGATGCGAACGGACAAGTGAGCGTGTTGCAGCAAGAGGGGTGGACCATCCGCTACAGCCGTTATGCGGCCCCCGGTGCGGAGGCGCTGCCACTGCGATTGAGCCTGCAGCGCGAGGGGGTGGAAGTAAGGCTGGTGATCGACGAATGGGAAGTGCAGTGAAGTCACTCAGCTGTCCCGCACCGGCCAAACTCAACCTGTTCCTGCATGTGGTCGGGCGCCGTGCCGATGGTTACCACTTGTTGCAAACCCTGTTTCGCTTCATCGATCTGAACGATACGTTGTACTTCACGCTGCGGGAAGACGGCGAGGTGCACCGTCTGCATGCGCTGGACGGAGTGCCCGCTGAACATGATTTATGTGTGCGTGCCGCACGCCTGCTGCAGCAGGAAACAGGCTGTCGCCTGGGGGCCGATATTGCCTTGGAAAAACGTATTCCGATGGGTGGCGGCCTCGGCGGCGGCAGCTCGGATGCGGCGACCACTTTGCTGGCCCTTAACCGGCTATGGCGACTCGATTTGCCGCGCGCGCGCTTGCAACAAATCGGCTTGATGTTGGGGGCGGATGTACCGGCATTCGTGTTTGGCGACAACGCCTTTGCCGAAGGCGTGGGCGAACAGTTGCATGCGTATGCATTGCCTGATGCCTGGTATGTGGTGCTGTGCCCACAGGTGATGGTGCCGACAGTACAGATATTCAGCCATCCGGAATTGACACGAAATACGATTTCGATGACAATGCGCGCCCTTCCGCAGGGGCAGGATTTTCGGGCAGGACGGATACTCGGTCTGAACAACGATTTGCAGGCCGTGGCATGCGAGTTATATCCGGCAGTGGCGGAACATCTGGCCTGGTTGGCGCGATTCGCGCCGGCGCTGATGAGCGGTTCCGGCGCTTGTGTTTTTGCCGAGTTCACCTCGGAGGCCGAAGCCGACACAGTACGGCGGCAGTTGCCCGATACCATGCGCGGATTCGTCGCGCGGGGCTTGCAGCAGCATCCGCTGAAAGATTTTTGCAGCAACTGAATCGCGCCGAAATGCGCTGTATTCGTAATAGTGAGTTTTTGGGGAGTCGCCAAGTGGTAAGGCACCGGATTTTGATTCCGGCATTCGTAGGTTCGATCCCTACCTCCCCAGCCAGATTCTTCAAGCTTCAACGGGTATTTATGCCCATTTCACTTCAAGGGGTGCCTCAATGTCCGGCGACATGATGGTCTTTACCGGCAATGCCAATCCCAAGCTGGCTGAAAGTGTGGCACGCCATCTGGGTATCCATCTCGGTCGCGCGACGGTCAGTCGCTTCTCTGACGGCGAAGTGATGGTCGAAATCCTTGAACACGTGCGCGGCAAGGATGTGTTCATCCTGCAATCCACCTGTACTCCGACCAATGATAATTTGATGGAGATTATGGTGATGGTCGATGCGCTGCGCCGTGCCTCGGCCGCCCGCATCACCGCAGCCATTCCATATATGGGTTACGCCCGCCAGGATCGTCGCCCGCGTTCGGCGCGGGTGGCAATCACCGCCAAAGTGGTGGCGAATATGCTGACTGGCGTTGGTGTGGATCGGGTGCTGACCATGGATCTGCACTCCGACCAGATCCAGGGCTTTTTCGATATTCCGGTCGATAACGTGTACGCAAGTCCGATTTTGCTGTCGGATGTGTGGCGCCATGATTACCCGAACCTGATTGTGGTGTCGCCGGATGTGGGTGGTGTGGTGCGCGCTCGCGCGTTGGCGAAACAGCTGGATGCGGACCTTGCGATCATCGACAAACGCCGCCCACGGCCGAATGTGGCCAAGGTAATGAATATCATCGGTGAAGTGTCCGGCCGCACTTGCCTCATCATGGATGACATGGTGGATACCGCCAACACCCTGTGCGAAGCGGCGAACGCTTTGAAAGAAAAAGGCGCCAAGCGTGTGCTGGCCTACTGTACCCATGGCGTACTGTCCGGTCCGGCGATCGAGCGTATCGAGAAGTCAGCCATTGATGAGTTGGTCATAACAGACACGATACCGTTGAGCGAGGCGGCCAGGAACTGCAAACGCATCCGCCAGCTCAGCATCGCCGAATTGATGGCGGAAACGCTGCGCAGGATCAACGCCGACGAGTCGGTCAGCTCCCTGTTCGTGGATTAGGTTTTATGTGGTGACCATGTTGGTTATCACGCAACCCGGAATCTTCTGGTCGCGGAAGATTCTATTTGAAGTGGAGAAGTAAAATGACAGTCGAAATCAGTGCAACCAAGCGTCAAGCGCAAGGAACGGGTGCGAGCCGCCGTCTGCGCAAGGCAAATCGCGTCCCGGGCGTCGTGTATGGCTCGGGCGAGGCGATCATGATCGAACTCGATCACAACACAATTTATTACGCTCTGCGCAAGGAAGTATTCCACGCCTCCATCCTGTCTCTGGATTTGGACGGCAAGAAAGAGCCCGTGCTGCTGCGCGACTTCCAGATGCACTCTTTCCGCCAGCAGGTCCAACACGTCGATTTTCAGCGTGTGGATGCCAAGAAGAAAGTGCACATGCAAGTTCCGCTGCACTTCATCAACGCCGAAATTGCCCCGGGTGTCAAAACCGGAGGCGGCATCATCACGCACGTGTTGACCGACCTGGATATCATTTGTCTGCCGGCTGATCTGCCGACGAGTATCGAAGTTGATCTGGCCGGGTTGGAATTGGGACATTCCATCCACGTCGCTGATGTCAAGCTGCCCAAGGGTTTGGAATTGGCGACTCATCACCATGCCGCCGATGCAGTGGCGACGGTGCAAGTTCCACGCGGCAACGTTGAGGCAGCCGCAGAGGCTGAGGCAGCTGCTGCCGCCTCGGCAGCTTCAGCTGCCGCAGCAGCCCCTGCCGCAGCTCCCGCAGCCAAAAAATAATCTGCTGCAGGAATAACCCGCCATGTCATCGAATGGTGCATGGCGGGTTTTTTCATTATGAGCAAACACATTCAACTGATCGTTGGCCTGGGTAATCCCGGGAAAGAATACGAAGCCACACGCCACAACGCAGGATTCTGGTGGGTGGACGAGTTGGCGCGCGTGCATCACACCAACTTCAAAGCCGACAGCAAGTTCCATGGCATGATCGCAAAAGCGACAGTGCATGGGCATGAGGCGCACTTGCTTAAACCGCAGACCTTCATGAACTTGAGCGGCCGCTCGGTTGGCGCGGTAGCACACTTCTACAAGATCGAGCCAGCGCAGATACTCGTGGTGCATGACGAAATCGATCTGCCGCCGGGCAGCGCAAAACTAAAACTGGGTGGCGGGCCCGGTGGACACAACGGGCTCAAAGACATCATTGCCCATTTGGGCACCAAAGATTTCTGGCGCCTGCGGTTGGGTGTCGGCCATCCCGGCGAGCGGGCAGAGGTGGTTAACTTCGTGCTGAATGCACCGCGCAAGGAAGAGCAGGTATTGATCGATGAAGCATCGCAACGCGCACAGGATGTAGCGCCGCTGATCATCGAAGGCAAAATCGAAGCAGCGATGTTGAAGCTGCATAGCAACTAGGAATTTGGATTTAGGAATTAGGACTTAAGGGATGGCGCAGGTTTTAAATCCCGGCTCCTAAATCCTGTCATTTAGAGGAACAACCATGAGTCTCAAATGCGGTATCGTCGGTCTCCCCAACGTGGGCAAATCCACCCTGTTCAACGCGCTGACCAAGTCGGGCATTGCGGCGGAGAATTATCCCTTTTGCACCATCGAGCCCAACATTGGCATCGTCGAAGTGCCCGATCCGCGCATGGGCGAACTGGCCAGGATCGTCAATCCGCAGCGCATGCAATACGCCATCGTCGAATTCGTCGATATCGCGGGTCTGGTGGCGGGCGCATCCAAAGGTGAAGGTCTGGGTAACCAGTTCCTTGCCAACATTCGCGAGACCGATGCCATCGTCAACGTCGTGCGCTGTTTCGACGACGAGAACGTGGTGCATGTGGCGGGCAAGGTCGATCCTATCTCCGACATCGAAGTCATCCTCACCGAACTGGCGCTGGCCGACCTCGCAGTGGTGGAGCGCACCATTCATCGCGACGGCAAGAAAGCCAAGTCCGGTGACAAGGACGCGCAAAAGTTGGTTGCCTTGCTGGAAAGATTGTTGCCGCATCTGAACGAGGGCAAACCGGCACGTACCTTCGGCTTGAGCGACGACGAAAAGGAGTTGCTCAAGCCACTGTGTCTGCTCACCGTCAAGCCCGCGATGTATGTCGGTAACGTGATGGAAGACGGCTTCGAGAATAATCCACATCTCGATCGTTTGCGCGAACACGCGGCGAAAGAGGGCGCGCCGGTGGTGGCACTGTGCGCCAAGATCGAAGCCGAAATGGCCGATCTTGAAGATGCCGATAAACTTGAATTCCTTGCCGACCTTGGCTTGGATGAACCCGGCTTGAATAAACTAATTCGCACCGGTTATGACCTGCTCGGTCTGCAGACCTACTTCACGGCAGGCGTGAAGGAAGTACGCGCCTGGACCATCCACAAGGGCGACACCGCACCGCAGGCAGCCGGCGTCATTCATACCGACTTCGAAAAAGGCTTCATCCGGGCGCAGACCATTTCCTATGCCGACTTCATCGCCTGCGGCGGGGAGGCGGGTGCGAAAGAAAAAGGCAAGATGCGCGTCGAAGGCAAGGACTACGTCGTGCATGACGGTGACGTGATGAACTTCCTTTTCAACGTCTGACGCCTAGGATTTGTAGTTTTGTTCAAGGTTGACGATAGCAAAAACCGGGGGCTAAAACCCCCGGTTTTTATTATTCTCTGTCTGATTGCTTCGATCGCTATTTCCCCCGCCGCCAGAAAAGTCCCATTAACGGTTTGACGCTGGTGCCGTGGATAAGGATGGAGAGCGTGACGACGATCAACGTCATTTGTATTAATTGCAATGCCAGCGGTTCCGGCAACCCGTGCTGTATGGCATACATCAGGTAGTAGAGCGAGCCGATGCCGCGCACACCGAACCAGCCTGCCATGCCGCGTATGCGCCAGCTAGTGTGAGTGCCCAGCAGGCCGATGATGACGCTGAGCGGGCGCGCAATCACGAACAGGAACAGCGCCAACCACACTGCCTCCAAAGTCCACGAGTTTAAATAAAGTGTGCCCCCGATCAGGAGAACCAGGACAACTTCCGAAAGCCTCTCCAGATGTTCCTTGAAAACCAGTGATCCTTCGCTGACTATTTGCGCCGGCTCCAATTCAGGTGGTGCAATTCCATCTGCGCGTGCGGATCTCTGGGTTTTGCTTCCGTCAAAGGCAACCTGCGCAGCTTTGGCCAGTTTCAGCTCGGTCTGGCGCAGCGCAACGGCGGCAAAAAATACCGCCAGGAATCCCCAGCCGTTAACCATCACGGTCAAACCGTACACGACACCGATCAGCCCGAGCCCGAGGAAGTCGTCCATCAGTTCATGTTGGTGCGGCTTGCTGCGCAGCTTCCATCCAATTCGAGCGAGTGACACGCCCGCAACCACGCCGATGACAATGCCTGCCAGTGTGGCCCACAGCACATCCACCATTAACCAGCTCAATCCAAACTCGCCGAGTTCATGCAGCCCCAGCATTCCCATGCCCAGCATCACAAACGGGAACGCGCTGCCGTCGTTCATGCCCGCCTCGCAGGTCAGGGTGAAGCGTAGCTGGTCATGGTCTCCGGGATGACGGATCTGCACATCGGTGGCCAGCACCGGATCGGTCGGTGCAAGGATCGCGCCCAACAGCACGCCTGCACCCAGGGGTAGACCCAGCACAAAGTAGGCGAAGGCGGCGACGGCCGCGACAGTGATGGCCATGGATGCTGTGGCCAGCAGAATCGGCGCGCGCCAGCGGGTAAAGCTGAACGGCACCGGCATTTTGACGCCGGCAGAAAACAGGGAGATCAATACCGCGACTTCAGTCAGAACTTCGAGCAGCGCTGATTCCTTGAGCGGATTGAAATGAAATAGATTGAGCGCGCTCGGCCCGACCAGCACGCCCACTGCCAGATAGATGATGGCGGAGGTAATCGGTGCGCGCTTGAGAATGGAAACAGTGAGGCCCATGACCAGCAACAGTGCGCCAACAAGGATGAACCATTGGGCATCAGTCATCGGTACGTTCCGGACACACAGCTAACGGCATAACCCGGTGGAACAAGATTTAGCGAGCCAAGGTCGATGTGGCTGGCAATTAGCGGTGTCAATTGGTGACAGTGGCGCTAGTCTTTGCCCTGGCCTCGGTGGTCTTTGTTTTTGTTTCAGCGATCATCATTTCGGTAGTTGTAGTTATAAATCCCGGAAATAGATTCGCCGCGATTATGTGCCCGCGGCAGAAAGCTTCTGTGCCACAGCGCACGTTGACCGCAATTCCCTGTACGCAACAAGGATCGTGCCAGTGGCTGGTCGAATGCAAGCGCACGGAAACGAATCCACCGTTTAACGCCCGGACAACAAAACATGAAAAGTCAGCTAGCGCGTGATCGCCATGTTGATGATCGCGCTGCCCAGCCCCTTTTTGAGGATGGCGTCGGCTTGATTCATGGCGCGCAGGGTGGCGCCGTCCTTGTTCAATGCGTTGCCTTTGATGCGCCATTGCCGGGTGCCGCGAATCCGCTTATTGGCGGTTTCGGACAAGGTGATTTCCAGATTGCCGCGTTGCCAGTACCAACCTTCTTGCAGTCCCAGATCATCCAGCTTCAGGCTGGCCTGCACCACAAATGCAGGGTGTTCGCCGGTATCCAGAATGAAACCGGCTTGTGCCAATGCGCCTGCCACCATTTCCCGCAAACCGTCGGGTGCATCTGCCGCCACGCGCGGCGCGATACTGATCCGTTGCAGCAATTTGCCCAGATCGGACCTGAGTTGGGCGCTGCTCCATTGTGCGGGCAGGCCGCGACCGGTGCTATCCACTACTTGCAGATTATGTTGCAGCACTTCGCGCTCCTGTTGCGCTTCCAGTGCATGGCTGGCGGCGGCGATCTGCATGAACTGGTCGTCTTCCGTGCGCGAGCGTTCGATGTGTTTGCGCGTGGCCTGATCGAGTTCGCCGATTTGCTGGCGCAGACTGGCGGCGGTTTGCAAGCGCGGCAGGACGGCCAGCACGTGGTAGCTGGCATTGGCCGGGTCATGCCATAACTCGGTGATCTGGATGCCGTTGATGATTGTATCGGTACGCGTGCTGATGTGACGCGAGGATTGTTCCTCATATTGCGCCTCACCGGAGGAAGCAGACTTCGAGCGCTGGATGTCCTCGTTGCTCACCACCACCGCCACCTGAAATACTTTGGCGATGTCGGCGCGGGCGCGATCCTTGGCTTCTTCTTGTGTGGTCGCCTGGCCGCGTCCGATCAGGTATTGCCCGCTCGGATATTGGGCACTGTCAGCAGTGACCCAGTCTGGTACGGTCGGCTGGCTGGCACAGCCGGAAAGGAAGACAGGTATCAGTGCACATGCGGCAAAGGTAGACAGTTTCATTTTCATCTCCTGGTGGCTGGATCAATAGGGCATCGAATGCTGGGACAGGTAAGTCTTGCGTGCCGGGCGGATGGTTATTTGCGAATACACCTGTCGGATGAGCAGATTTTCATCTTTCCCCAGCAAGTCCACCGTCACATCATAGCTGCCCGGGGGCAGGCTGAGTCGGGCCATCTGCACGTTGGCGGGAAGTGTCAGCCAGCTGCGGGTATCGGCGCGTTCGGTGGCGACGGCAGCGACGCGCACGAGCAGGGAGCTGATCAGTTGGGCGGCGGCATCATCTCCTCGTTGGCCGGATTTATCCACTGACGTCTGCATCACTCCTTTGGCAATCGCGCGCGCCACGGCACGGGCGGTAATCGCCGGCATGCGTGCAGCCAGACTGGCGCGTGCAATGGCATCTATGTCTTCCACTATCTCGGTATCAGCCTGTTTGCCGGAGACACTGATGCGGGCGCGCGCAACCCGGCTGGGGCGCGATTCGTAATAGGGCAGAGCGATGTTGAGCAGTATGGGCTGAACAGTTGCTGTCGTGTTCGTATGCTTGGCGTGTTTGGAGGCATCCACTGTGACCGCCGGTGGGGGAGCCCAAGTGCCGATGACTTTCTCGCGTTTGATGGGGGCCAGACCATTATTCAGGATGAAGACCAGTTCGCCTTCGGTTGTGGTCCCCGCCGTCGTTTCCCGTGTCGGGGCAATCCCGAATTCCTGTTGGTAACGGGCCAGTTCGTCGGTCAGCCCCTGGTGTAGTGCCAGTCGCAGCAGATCAGACTGGAGCGTCATCGGGATATCCACGGAAAAATGGGACTGGTTTTTCTTGTAGGCTTCGTAAGCTTTGCGGTAGGCAATCATGGCATCGCTTGATTCACCCAGTTCATCATAGATCATCCCGGTGAGCTGGCGTGACAGCGCATCTTCGGTGAATTTGCTATCGGGCAGCTTCTCCGCGATTTCGCGCAGCTTGAGATCAATCTGCAATGCCTCGACCCGCGCATCATCGGGTTGTCCCAGTTCCAGATAATTGAGTGCCATGTACAGATGTACCAGCACCTGTTCGTAATCATCTCCCGCGTAGCTGACCGTTGCATCGTTGACCATGAAGGATAGCGCATGTTCGCTGATGCTGGCGGCATACAACCGCTCCATCTCCTGCTTGGCGGCCTCCAGCGATTCATTGGAAGCCACAAAATCATGTTTCATGCGCTGCACCATGCCTTTGTTGAGCAGATACAACACGCGATCTTTTGCATCCTTGGACTGAGTTTCCAGCGTTTTTAACGCCTCATCGTAGCGCTGTTTTTCCAACTGCTGTTCGATGATCGCGAACGAATTGCTGTAAGTCGCGCAGCCGTTCAATATCAGCACGCAGATCAGGGCGGACAGCCAGATGAAAACCCTGCCAATATATTTCGGCAGGCATTCCATCCCGCCGCACAAGCGTGGGGTGGACATGGTGAATCGCGTCATCGGGCTGCTAGAAATTCAGCTTGCTGCGCTCCACCAGTTTCTTGATCTTCTTCTGTCCCACCCATACCTTGCGGTTGTCGGCCATGCTGATGAGAGTCAGATCCACCTGGTAGTAACGTAATTGCGTCTTACCGGAGGCGTCAATAATGGTATTGATCGTGCCTTTCAGCATGAAATCTGCGCCTTGCTCTTCGCCCATCACCTTGCGTGTGGCCTCGCTCGCATTCAGATCCTGGTCTTTGCGCTCATCGCGAACTTCCTTGCGCTCGGTGGACGATGCGACAAACTGCACACGGCCGGAATTGATCAGGGAGCGTTCCAGATCCGCGACGAAGGTGTTGACGTTGATGTGTTCGTGGCTCAGGTTGCGCACCTCGCCCACGATCACCGCTGGTTGCCGCTTCTGGCTGCGTGTGAATTCATCTAGCCAGACGCGGTTCAACACATCTTGCATCATCTCCGCCGACACCAGTTGCGAATCCGTGTCGTTCCACGCGCCGCTCAGGTCGATCTGCTTGTTCACATCCACCCGCTCCACCGAAGTGGCGCAGCCGCTCATTAACCATGCCAGCGTGAGCAGGATGGCGGCGGATTTTGTTGAGAATATGGAACGTTTCATTGTTTCTTCTCCTTGGCAACGCGGTCAAAAATGTTGTCCGCCTGTGTTTCGATATAGCGTTTCAGATCGGTGTTCATGTTCTGTACCCCGTCCAGCGTGCTCTTGACCTGCTTCATATCCAGTTCGGCGATGGAGTAGATGACATTGGTTCTTGGGTCGCGCCATGAACCGATGATGCGGGCGCCGGTCAGATTGACCTTGCTCAAACTGCTGATCTGGCGTGACACCGATTCTTCCGCGACGGCCACACCGCCGGACTTGGCGGCAGACATATAGTCGCTGCTCACCACATCCATGTATGACGACAACACTCGCGCCACCTCGGAACGCGCCCGGTCGTCGGCGACCGATTTCTGCAACGACATATCTCCGGCCGGAGAGGCCGAGCCGACTCCGTGGAACAGGCGGCCATCCTTGTTGTTCAGGATGCTGGTGCCCTCGTTGACCCAATCGGGCGCACCTTTGATGCCCAGGTCGCTTTCGACTTTGGTGGTGCTGGAACAGGCCGCGATGATGCCGGCCAAGGCTGCGATAGCCAGTAATCTTGCAACAGCGAGTGATATTTTCATGGCGTTCTCCTGGGTTGGAAAAACAGTTCGGAAGCCGTCGCACTGAATACGTTCGATAGCGGATGGCAACATCATAATGCGAAGCGGCGAAACGCCGCAATTTTTTGCACCGCATAGTGTTACACTGCGCGCCGCAATTTCGTTTCAGTCTAGTCATTGCCGCCGATTCCGGTTCGCAACACCCACCTCATTCAGCCTCAGACTGGCGCTCACACAGGGCGACAGGCCGTTTGTGCCAATAAGAAAGAAAATTATGTCATTTGCATCCCTCGGCTTGTCGGCCGAACTCGTCCGCGCCGTTACCGAGCGTGGTTATACCGAACCTACCCCCATTCAGGCGCAGGCCATCCCCGTCGTACTCAAAGGCGGAGATCTCATGGGCGGCGCGCAGACCGGCACCGGCAAGACTGCCGGCTTCACGCTGCCGCTGTTGCAGCGGCTGATGGAAAAACCCGTCACCGGCAAAGCACCTATCCGTGCGCTGGTGCTGACCCCGACCCGCGAGCTTGCCGCGCAAGTGGAAGAGAGCGTGCGCCTGTACGGAAAATACTTGCCGCTCAAGTCGATGATGATGTTCGGCGGTGTCAATATCAATCCGCAGATCAAGCAACTGCATGGTCGTGTGGATATTCTGGTGGCAACCCCGGGACGCCTGCTCGACCACATGCAGCAGAAGACCGTGGACTTGTCGCGCGTCGAGATTCTGGTGCTGGACGAAGCCGATCGCATGCTGGACATGGGCTTCATCCGCGACATCAAGAAGGTTCTGGCGGTGCTGCCCAAACAGCGCCAGAACCTGCTGTTCTCCGCCACCTTCTCCGACGAGATCAAATTGCTGGCTGATGGCCTGTTGAACAATCCGGCACTGATCGAAGTGGCGCGCCGCAATGCGACCGCCGAACTGATCGAACAACGCGTGTATCCGGTGGACCGCGAGCGCAAACGTGAATTGTTGACGCACCTGATCAAGGAGCACAACTGGTTCCAGGTGCTGGTGTTCACACGCACCAAACATGGTGCGAACCGGCTGGCCGAGCAATTGGACAAGGACGGTATCCCGGCGATGGCGATCCATGGCAACAAGAGCCAGGCAGCCCGCACCCGCGCGCTGGCCGAATTCAAGACGGCCAAGCTGCAAGTGCTGGTGGCGACCGATATCGCCGCGCGCGGCATCGACATCAGCGAGCTGCCACACGTGGTCAACTTTGAACTGCCCAACGTGCCGGAAGATTACGTGCACCGCATCGGCCGTACCGGACGCGCAGGAAGTTCGGGCGAGGCAAGTTCGCTGGTGTGTATCGACGAAAGGAAACTGTTAAGAGACATCGAGCGCCTGACCAAGCGCGAAATCCCAGTCATCCAGATGCCGGGCTTTGAACCCGATCCGCGTATCAAGGCCGAGCCGATTCTGAATGGCTCAAACCGGGGTCAGGGCGGTCGCGGGCAGGGGCGTGGTCAATCGGGTCCGCGCGCTGGGGGCGCGCCGCGCACAGGGAATAGACCGGCAGGGGGCTCCGGCCGTGGTGGTGTACCCGCATCGGCACAACACCGTTCCGGCGGGCGTGGCCGTTAATGAATACGACAGTCAGCAACGAAGAGGCCATCACCGCCACCACACTCTGGCTGGAGAAGGCCGTCATCGGCCTCAATCTGTGTCCGTTTGCCAAGGGCGTGCATGTCAAAGGCCAGATACGCTATTTTGTGAGCGCCGCACAAACGCCGGACGAACTACTGGTCGATGTGTTGCGCGAACTGGAACTGCTGGCCGAAACGCCGCGTGACAAGATTGACACCACGCTGTTGATTCATCCACGGGTGCTGACCGACTTTCTAGACTACAACGACTTCCTTGAAGTGGTGGATGCCGCGCTGGAAGAGATCGATCTGGCGGGTGAGCTGCAAGTGGCAAGCATGCATCCGCAGTATCAGTTTGCCGATACCGAGTTGGATGACATCACCAACTTCACCAACCGCTCGCCGTATCCGACGCTGCACTTGTTGCGTGAAGACAGCATTGACGAGGCAGTGGCCGCGTTTTCCGAGGCTGAATCCATCTTCGAAAGGAACATGGAAACCATGCAGAAGTTGGGGCATGAGGGATGGAATGCGCTCGGCCTGGCGGAAGTACAAAAACACAAAAAGTAATTTGAAGACCTACTGCGCGTCTGGATTGCGGCGTTGCGCGGAGCTCGAGATTCTCATGTGCCGTTTGTACATTCCGGTTTGGTTACAGCTAACCTGAAGAATAATTCCTCACCGCAACTGGGTTGTCTGTGCGCCTTGCACTTCAACAGCTCACAACGGTTTTTAAATCACTTCACGCACATTTGAAAATCAGCGGTATCCTTGATACATGACTACACCCGACTACTCGCTGCTGACACCCGACTGCGTACTGAACGCACTGGAGAGCGTCGGTCTGCGTTGTGATGGCCGGTTGCTAGCGCTCAACAGTTACGAGAACCGCGTGTATCTGGTTGGTATGGATGTGGGTGCGCCGCTGGTCGCCAAGTTCTATCGTCCTGCGCGCTGGAGCGAGGAATCCATCCTTGAAGAGCACGCCTTTGTGCAGGAATTGGTCGAGCGCGAGATTCCTGTGGTGCCCGCCTCGCTGATCGATGGCGTGACCTTGCATCACTTTGACGGTTTTCGCTTTTCAGTTTTTGAGAAACATGGCGGACGTGCACCGGAACTGGAAAACCGCGACACACTGGAATGGCTGGGGCGCTTTCTTGGACGTATCCATGCCGTCGGCGCACTCAAAGATTATCAGCATCGCCCCTCACTTAATATCGAAACTTTTGGTGTCGAACCGCGCGACTTTCTTCTGGCAAACAATTTCATTCCGGTGGATATTGATGCGGCTTATCGCAGCGTGGTGCAGCAGGCGCTGGATGGGGTGCGCCATTGTTTTGACAGAGCTGGGGAGGTGAAACAACTGCGCCTGCATGGTGATTGCCATGCCGGTAACGTGCTGTGGACGGACGACGGCCCGCACTTTGTCGATTTCGACGACAGTCGCATGGGGCCGGCAGTGCAGGATTTGTGGATGCTGCTTTCGGGCGACCGCGCAGACCGCGTGCGTCAGATGGGTGATGTGCTGGCAGGCTACGAAGACTTCTGCGAATTCGATGCGCGTGAACTGCATCTCATCGAAGCATTGCGCACCCTGCGTTTAATACACTACTCTGCCTGGCTGGCACGGCGCTGGGACGATGCAGCCTTCAAGCAGGCATTCCCGTGGTTTAACACCCAGCATTATTGGCAGGATCGGGTGTTGGAGTTACGCGAACAAATCGCGCTGATGGATGAACCGCCGCTGTGGCAAACATAACCGTCATTGATGAAACTGATAGCCATTCGACTAAGCTCGCAAGCGGTCAGTTGCTGGCTATCCGGCGGAAGCCGGTGTGACGAAATCAGAATAACAAGTGCATGAAAACCGGAACCACCCTTTGCCCTTGTGGCAGCACTAAACTCTGTGCCGACTGTTGCGCCCGATTCGTGGACAATAAAGAGACCATCCTCAGTGCAGAAGCACTCATGCGTTCCCGCTATACCGCCTACACCCTGTTACGTGAAGACTATTTGCTGGCAACCTGGCATCCTTCCACCCGTCCAGCCGCATTGGGTTTGGCTGTGGAAGCGCCGGCCAAATGGCTGGGTCTGGAAGTAAAGCGGCACGAGCAGCAAGATGCCGATCATGCAATCGTCGAATTTGTCGCGCATTACAAAGTAAATGGCCGCGCGCACCGAATGCATGAGATCAGTCATTTCGTGCGTGAAAACGGGTGCTGGTTCTATGTGGATGGCGATGTACGGTAATCCAATCACCTTAAGCCACTACAATACGGCCTTCATTCCACGTCAGACAACGATAGGCGTACAACCATGAGCACGGAAACGGAGAACAACTATCTGGTGATCACCGCCTCTGGTGCAGACAAGGTCGGCCTCATCGACCGACTTGCGGGCCGCATCGCCGACAGTGACTGCAACATCGAAGAGAGTCGCATGGCTGTGCTGGAAGGACAATTCGCGCTCATCATGCTGATCTCGGGTTCATGGCATGCGCTCTCCAGACTGGAAGGCCAGATGGTCGCGCTCGGTGAACAGCTCGGTCTGACTATCCTCCACGAGCGCACCCGCAAACACGAACGACCCGAGCCGGCGATCCCTTACAGCGTTGAGGTCGTGACCATGGACCGCCCAGGCATTGTGCGCAGTCTCTCTGCTTTTTTCACCCGCAACGGTATCAACATCGAAGAGATGCAGACCAACACCTACCCGGCAGCACATACCGACACGCCCTTGTTCTCGGTCGTCATGACGGTGGGAATTCCGGGCAAAGTGCACATTCCCACCCTGCGCGGTGATTTCCTCGATTACTGCGACGAACTTAATCTGGACGCAAGCTTTGAGCCGGTGCGTGGATAAGGCGGGGTGGTGATTCAAAGGTGAAGAGGGCGCGCTGCCTGTTGTTTCGTAATGAATAATCTGGCATGGATCGCCATATTCTGAAGCCGGTGATTCTAAAGAGTTCGGCTATCGACCTGATACGTGAACCACAACGATGGACCTGGAATCAACCGGTTCTGGAAATATCACCAATCCGTTCCTCGCAGTATCACAGCGCAGTGATCGCCCTGCTCCTTGGCTGGTAGCATGATGGCCCACATGCGTAGCTGCACCAAAGCGCCATCCGGGCGATGTACAACAAGATCCTGCATTTTTCTTTCTTGCTTTGTTTCCACCATAAGTGTGCAGTGGTCGTTTTTTTCGCAATTCTTCGCACAATCTGTTCCCCGGAAGATACTCGGGCAAAGTTTGTTTATGGTGGCGTCACGATCCTGCCCCAGCATGCGGCTGGCCGCTTGATTGATTGAGACAATTTTACGGTTCTGGTCAATAACAACAATTCCCTCGTCAAGATTGTCGAAGACCTGTTTTAATTCTGGCAAAGTAACCATAAGTATCTGCTGCTCCAAAGAATGCACGCTGTGAGAAGTGCCAGTACTTTTCAAGTATGAATGCCGAGTGTGCCGTATTTTGGCGACATCTTGGCTAACTGTCCCTGAGATACCAGCACCCGCAATATAGTTATAGCGGTGTGTCTGTGTCAATCCAAGTTGTCAGATGTGGTGAATTTAATGCCCCAGATGATCATAGGCGTGTGTCAAAATGCGGCGCATCGCTAGTCGATCCGGATCAAATGTCAATGGATGAAAAATTCAAGGTCGCCATAATCGGCGCAGGCCCGGCTGGGTTGTCTGCGGCCGCGCATGCGGCTGAGTTGGGTATTTCGCATATTCTTCTGGAAGCCGCGCCGCATCCTGCCAATACTGTCCATAAATATCAGAAAGGCAAACTTGTCATGGCGGAGCCCGCCGTGCTTCCGCTCAGGAGTTCGATGGTATTTTCAGCCGGGACTCGGGAAGATATCCTCGAGACATGGCAACGAGATATTCAAAGAGACAAGGTCAACCTGCATCTGAATGCCCGGGTCGATGAAATAAAAGGTGAGCGCGGCAATTTCCAAATTGTCTTGGCCTCCGGGGAAACCATAACCGCAGAATTTGTGGTGCTTGCAATCGGATTGCAGGGCAACATCAACAAGCTGGGGGTTAGTGGCGAGGACCTGCCGAATGTGCAGTATCAGCTTGATGATCCGCGTGAATTTATAGACGAAACCATCGTGGTTGTAGGCGGTGGAGATGCTGGTGTGGAAAACGCCCTTGCCCTTGCAAAACAGAACCGGGTGATCATCCTCAATCGCGAGGAAGAATTCAGTCGCTGTAAGGAAAGTAACCTCGCCCTGCTGCAGGCCGCCATCAAGGCGCACCGGATCGAAGCCAAGATAAGTTCAAGGGTCGAATATGTCGACACCGAAACGGAGAATGACTTCTCGCTGCGGGTTGTCGCTAAGACTCCAAAAGGTGTAGAAGCCATCAACTGCCATCGAGTTATTGCGCGTCTTGGTGCCAGCCCGCCTCGTAAGTGGCTCGAGAGTGTTGGTGTGCAATTTCCGAATAGCGATACAGCTTCCACACCAGTGCTGTCGGAACAATACGAGTCGAACATTCCAGGTCTTTATATTGTCGGTGCGCTTGGGGGTAGCCCGCTTATCAAGCAAGCGTTGAATCACGGTTACGAGGTTATTGAATATATCCTTGGGAATCAGGTGGAGGCGGCAGATGAGCCACTCCTCAGGCAGAAGATCTCCAGTTTCAACACCTCGTGTTCGGTCAGTGAAGGGATTGACTTTATCCGACGTAACGCACCTGTCCTTTCCGGTCTTACCGTGCTGCAACTGCGTGAACTCCTTCTCGAAGGCAGCATCCTGTCGGTCAGGTCGGAAGAAATCATTTTCAAGTATGGCGATTACACCAGCAGTTTTTTTTCGGTTCTGGAAGGTGAGCTGGCTGTTCTTGTTAGAGACAAGGATGGCAGTGATATCTATTTCCAGGTCAAGGCGGGGAACTTCTTTGGCGAGATGGGGTTGATATCAGGACGTCGCAGATCGGCGACAGTCAAGACGATTACGGATTGCGTACTTGTCGAAATACCTCGCCGCTCGATGCTTAAGCTGATCAATTCAGTGGAGTCAGTGCGGAGGAGGCTCGACGAGGTATCGATGAAGCGGATCGTGCGCAACTGTCTGATCAGCACACTTCCGGGAAGTGATTTGAACTACTTGCTGCAAGGCGCAGCAATCAAGCGATATAAGGCTGGTGATGTCATATTTAGCCAGGGTGACAAGGCTGACGGACTATATCTAATTCGACGCGGATCGATAGTAATCTCCCGCAGGACGGGAGGGAAAGAGGATGTGTTGTCATATGTCGTTACAGGAAACTATTTCGGCGAGATGGCACTCTTCTCGGAAAGGCTGCGTTCCGCCACAGCACGGGCCGTATCAGAAACCGAGATTGTCCTGCTCAAAGCACAAGTGGTTGTCGAGGTGGTCGAGCGCAATAAAGAGCTACGGGACCAGCTGGTCACTCGCTATCGCGAACATGTCATCCGTGACGTGGAAAGAGGTGAGCATCAGGAACAACTGGAAAGCATGTTTGGCTTCCTGGTTGAGCAGGGAATTGGTGAAGCAACGGATATATTACTGATCGATTACTCGCTTTGTATTCGCTGCAACAATTGTGAAACCGCATGTGCGAACACGCACAAAGGTATCCCGCTCTTCAAGCGTGAGGCAGGCATTACTCATGGACAGGTTCATTTGACTAACGCATGCCGCCATTGCGAGCATCCGTATTGCATGCTGGACTGCCCTCCTGACGTCATTCACAGGTCGGTCAATGGTGAAGTATTCATCGCAGATGGCTGTATTGGATGCGGTAATTGCAAGAACAACTGTCCATACGACGCTATCCAGATGGAAGCTGTAGATACGGAATTCAAAGAACCGAGCTTGTGGCAGATGCTGTTGGGGGATGCTTATCAGGGTGAAAAAATACAAGCTCCCGATAATGCTTCAGCCAAGATAGCAATCAAGTGCGACTTGTGTATGGACAACGTGATGGGGCCTGCCTGCGTTCGCGCATGCCCGACAGGAGCTGCCATGCGAATCAGTCCGGAAGCGCTTGCTCTGTCTATGCGTGGCAGTTAGGGATAGATCAACATGCAGCATAACGTACTGAACTATAAGAATTACCGATACCTTAAAATCATCAGCTTGATGATGGTTGTGGCTATTGTGGCCTATTTGTTCCATCAACCGGCCACTGGTGCTGACGCTTATGGGGGGTCCTGGCTGGGATATTCGCTTGGAATCCTGTCAACATTGGTCGCTATTGTGCTAATGGCGTACGGTGCGCGCAAACGCATTGCGCCAATGCGCACGGAGCGGCGAAGCATATCAAACGCCCCATCACCGGGGCAGACCGTTCCGAATCGGCGAGGGCGTGAGAGGAACTGGCTGCGGCATCATGGCGCAACCCTGCAGGGGTGGCTTTCCGCGCACACATTCCTGGGCATTGCCCTCATTGTGCTGGCTACGTTGCACGCCGGCTTTCAGTTCGGGTGGAATGTGCACACATTGGCCTACGCATTGATGATGGTCGCCATCGTCAGTGGATGTTACGGCACTTATGCGTACTTGCGCTTTCCGACTTTGATGACGGCTAATATGGATGGAAGGGATACTTTTGATGCCCTCATGCTTGAAATCGATGAGCTTGACGAGCAGGCAAGTGTCAAATCCCTCCAGTTTTCTGATGAAATCTGTGCGCTTGTTTTCAGGGCGCGGCAAGAAACGCTTATTGGCGGCAATCTTTTCCAACAATTGATGGCTTATCACCACAAGTGCCCAACCGCTCAAGCCGTGAAGCAATTGCAAGCACTGGGCAAAAATCTCAGCTACGATCAACTGGAATCCTTTGATGAGCTTTATATGGTCATGGCACAGAAAAAGGCGCTGGTAAGACGGGCGCGTCTGGATGTGATGTACAGAGCCAGGATGGAATTTTGGCTCTATGTGCATGTGCCGTTCTCAATTGCGTTCATGGGGGCACTTGTTGCACATATTATTGCCGTACTTTACTACTGGTAGCATCAAAAGCAGGCATTCGCTTGGATTCCAGGCATTGATGCTTGGCATACGCGTTGCTCAACAGGAATTTAGTGCTATCACTTGAGCGCGTAAAGGTATGACATTTGTCATTGTTTTACCCCTTAAGGGCGTCAGTGTGGTTTCTACATTCTTGAAGCTGCAACTAAACGCGGTGTGTCGTTGACATTTGATGCTCGGGTGCCGGAGAATGCAGGTGCAACACAGCTTCAAACTTTAGTTAATCTTAATTGAAGAAATTTAACTTTAAATAAGGAATCCCAAATGCATAAAATACTCTACGCGCTAATTCCGCTTTTCGGTTTGGTTGGTCTTCCTGCACAAGCGGCAGGTGACGTAGCTGATCAGTTCGCCAGTCAGTTTAATGTTGCCAGAACGCTCGCGGCTCAATATGAGCAAGAAGCAAGGAAGCACAACAAGCACGCAAAATTGTCTGCTGAAGCAGGGCGGGCCTTTTATGTCAAGAAGGTGATGGTTGATGGCAAGGATACTTCCTGCTCTGCATGCCATACCGATAATCCAACCAAGGTGGGGCAGCACAACGAGACCAAGAAAGCGATTGACCCAATGGCGATATCTGCAAATCCGGATCGTTTTTCAGATGTCAAAAAAGTAGAAAAGAATTTTGCGAAGCATTGCATGGACCTGTATAAAAAAGATTGCTCGGCTCAAGACAAGGGCGATCTCCTGACTTACCTACTGACGGTAAAATAATACCGGCAGGAGTTAGCAAAAAACGACCCGCATTATGCGGGTCGTTTTTTTTGGCATAGCCTATATAAAAGGATGCGGTGGCGGTATCACTTCAAGTTTGGGTGAAACAGGTGGCAGCTGTCGCAGGTGCTTCTGACCTTTCCCTTGGCAGTACGGCTGCCGGCGTGGCATTCACGACATTTCTCTATGGTTGGCATGGCAACATCAGCACTGCTCCTGGAACCCGTCTTGTCGTGGCATTCCGTGCAACCCAGCGTGTCATGTTTGGAATGTGCGAACACAGCGCCTGGCTGAAAATCACGGGTGATTTGCAGTGGCACGATCTTCCATGGAACATCATTTTCCCCGGTTGGCTCGATCTCATGGCATAACCCGCACTCAAGATCCTCTCCGCTCTCCTTGAACAACGTGCGGGCAACATATTTCTGCGCCAGATCGCTGGCGCACTCAAGAGTTTGTTGGGCAGTATTGCCCGCGCTGCTCGTTTGTGCACAGGCCTCCTTGTTCTTGGCTGGCGAATCAGCCAGCCATCTGGCATAGAACTCCCTCGCCTTGTTCATCACCTCTGACTCTGACCCGTGGGGTACTTTTCCCTCCACTGGCTCGGTAAAATACAAAATGTGGCAACGGGACTGCTGACAGGTCATACGCATAGTCATGGGGGCGAAGTGTGTCCCGGCCGCATCGATTTTGTGGCAATCCTGGCACACCATCACAGTGCGGCCCAGGGGGGTTGAGACCCCTTTTTTGTCCAGATGAACCTGGTGTGAGTATTTGAGTTGTGACTTCTCGATCAATTTCCCCTTCTCGGTTTGTTGGATGCGAATGGAATTTTTTCCATCCTGCAGAGTGATATGGAAGGGCGGATGATCCGAGCCAAAATCACGCACATTGCCGCGGGTTGTGTCGGCGTTCCTGCGTTTGAGATCACCGTGGCAGGAAACACACCCTGACGAGTTGTGCAGCACCAGACCGGCCTGCCCGATGTGATCAAGATGGCAGCTGGTGCAGCGTACTTTCTTGAAAATATTTGCGTGCAAGTCTTTCTTTGCCAGGTGTTTTTCAACTTGTTTGTGGCATTCCGAGCATGCATCGTCAGGGACAGGCCGGAAAGGATGTTGATGGCAGGTCGAACATTTCGCGCCGAATACATTGTGCCCGCCAGCTAACGGCCCGGGGCTCCATGAGCCAGTCAAGGTGATCGGGAGCGAGGACTGCCATTTGTCAATCGCCGACGAGATGCCTGGAAGTATTGGCAGCAACAGGAACAGGAAAATAATGCAGACCGCAAGGATGAGTCCAAATTTGCGTTTACTCAATCCCAGGCCGGCCAAGGTGGTTGGCGCGGTACGGCATGTTTTTTCTGCATCCTGTTCCAGCAGTGTTTGGATTATTTCTACCGACAGGGCAATATCATGCCCGTCTGGCGCAGGTTCGACGGTAAGCAGATAAGGGCCGATCTCAATGCGCATTCCAGGTGAGAGAGTGGCGATTTGCTCAATGGAGCCATTAATACGGATGCTCGCCCCCATTTCACCGTCAAGGCAGAGTGTTCCATCCTCGGAGCGATTGATGGTGGCATGGATCAACTTGGCTCGATGATCGAGTAGAGAAATCCCACAGGAAGAACTTCGGCCAATCTGGATCGATTCGCCAGAAGTTATGCTTTTTTTGCAAAATGACAACCCTTGGGCGTCATGCAGTACCTGGATCAATAAGCAGGAAATCATTCAGGTTTGCCAATAGTGAAGGAGTTGTCGCTGCGCAGGCAACTGGCCTCGTCAATTATGTAATGGAGATGCGCGAGGATGCATTCTGGCTTTCCAGAAAGGTTCGCCCATGGTAATGCAAACGAACAGTGATCCGTGTACTTGTGTGCTGTCATGTAATCGATCTGCGCCATACCGACGATTGTGGGAAATATAAGGGTGGATTTTGGCGGTTTCGAGCCTACAACCACTCGAAAGCAACCTGCTCAAAATCCTCCCCCTCGGCCAGTAATTGGATGAGTTTTATCTCACGGCTCTTTTCCCCCATCATCATCTGGTAGATGGTATCCGCCACGAACTTCCCGGATTCCATCAGCAGGGTGGCGTGCAGATAGCTGTTGTGTTCGTCGGGTAGCAGGATAACCGGCAGATAGTCGTAGGAGAATGAGCCGGAGCTGCTCTCCCAGTTGGATATTCGATCAACCCCTTTACCCAGCACGCGCAGCCAAACTGATGCCGGTTTTTTAGCCAGCAGCTCGATGCCGATACGGACTTTTCTGTCAGCATCGGTATGCAATCGCCGAATCATGCCGACCCACCACAGCTCTCCGTTCTGCGGTCTGAGCCCGCACAGGTCGCCGATCTTGATCCATGCACCCTGGTTCCCGCTGAGTGTCGCGCCGAAGCCGGTG
>Ga0172380_10002533_pt1 | contig 27654 bp, 27 predicted proteins | sample Leawe162metaG_FD_119747 | JGI IMG/M metagenome (GOLD analysis project Ga0172380, IMG submission 119747) | Leachate microbial communities from a municipal landfill in Southern Ontario, Canada - Leachate well 162 metaG | ecosystem: Engineered > Solid waste > Landfill > Unclassified | place... | reverse complement strand
AGAGATGGTGCGGAAAGCGGGACTCGAACCCGCACGCTCGAACGAGCACTACCCCCTCAAAGTAGCGTGTATACCAATTTCACCACTTCCGCATTATCAGATGTGCAAAATAAATTCTTGAGTATATAAATGCAAGGTTTTTTTATTTCTTTTGTTTTTCTCTACTTTCTTTTTTGAAAATAAAATCTCTTACACCATGTCTAAATTTATTTTCCACTACAAGGAATTTGGCAATCTGCTCTTCCGAGAGGATTTCTTTCAACGAGCTAATGAACGCATTTTTCTCTTTTAAAATCTTTTCTTCTTGTAAAAGGAATAAATTAATTTGTTCCCGTAGGTCATTTTTTTTACCCTTTTCAGAAACGGCTGTTTCCTTTTCCAATTTATCGATCAATCCATCACGCTCATCAATAAGTTCTTTTACTTTTGCATGAAATTCATATCTTCTTGAAAAGAAACGAATAGAAGTTTCTTCATTAAGTTTAAGAGATTCAATGAGTTTTGCCTGCTCATATTGCTCCATTTTCCGCATACGTTCGGCACGATCTCCACGATCTCTTTTTTCATTACCCTTTTCCTGTGCCTGCATTAATGCGGGTAATAAAAGAACAATAATTATTATTAATACTTTTTTCATCACATCACCTAGTTATTTTTCTAATCTTTGGTAAACTGCTTCAATCTCTTCTGACGATAAATCTTGATATACAAAATATGAAGGAGATTGATTAATTTCATTTGCATAATATTCTTTAATTGCGTCCTCCCAATCATCAGGGAAATCAATCTCTATATTTTTATCACTCCTATTAACATAAATTGCTTCATCAACAATATTAAGTCCCGAAGACATTACGGTTTCTTGTAAGCTTTCTGTCATCGTTGACTGCTCTATTTTATTGAATGTCGATAACATTGGTAAAACGAGAAATAATGTTATCGTAAAACTTATTGCATAAGCTGAGACCGTTAGAAATTTGAATCGACTTGATCGCATTGCAATTCTACTGTGGACACGGGGGATCATATTATTGAAATAGGCATCATTAATATGGACTTCATTAAGAGACTTAATTCTATCTAAAAAAGGACCAGCTTCCAATTCAATTTTATTTAATTCGTTATCATTAATCATATTTATCTATTCCCGCCTCCATAATTTTTTTTAGTGCGTGAAAATAATTGGATTTAAGTCCACCCACACTTTTACCTGTAATTTTAGATATCTCTTCATAGGTCAGTTGGTCAAAAATCCTCATTATAAAAACTTCCTTCTGTTTAATCGGTAATTTTTCTAGTACTTTATTCAATTTTTCAATTTTTTCTTTATCTTCAAAAGATTCAAAAATATTATTACTACTTAATAATTTATCTTCACTAAGATCATCGAAAGAAAAAAAATTTTTTAATTTATTTTTTCGAATCTGGTTAAGACTTCGCGTTTGTACAATAGTATAAATCCAAGTGGCGAAAGAAGACTTAAAATTAAAAGAACTGATTTTCTGATAAATTACAATAAGCACTTGTTGAGTAACTTCATCTGCATCCATATGATTACCAGTCATTCTAAGTGCATGCCAATAAATAATTTTCTGATATTCTCTAACAATATCATTAAAGGCAGATTCATCTCCGCTTCGAAATCTATTTACTAAATCAAAATCTTTATCATTAACCATAAATTGTACTTTATCTAATAACTTTGACACTTAGATGTTCGAAAGGGTTTAAATACACTTTGTTTTAAACCATTCCCTTTTAGTAAGTGTCAAAATAGCAAAACACAAAAGGAGTTGGAAATGAAAAAAATAATTGTATCTATAATAATAACTGTATTCGTGCTTTCTTCAGGTAATGTATTAGCTCAAGGAAAAGGTGATTCTAAATCCTTCGGGAAAAAGATGTGCACTGAATTGAACTTAACAGATACTCAACAAAAAAGCATTGAAGATCTAAAAGCAGAAAAACAGAAAAAGTTGATCGATCTCAAAGCTGAAATCCAGAAGAAGCAAATTGATATGAAAAAATTATTAGCTGATGGTTTTACTAATGAAAATGAATTCTTAAAATTAACTGACTATATTTCTAAGTTAAAATCAGAAATGAGATCATTAAATGCGAAGCACTTAGTAGCTGTAAGTAAAATCCTAAATGATGATCAGAAAAAAATGTGGCTTGAAAAAACCAGATTTAATAATGACAGAGGCGAAAGAATGGGATGCAAAAATATGAAAAACGATATGATGAAACGCCATATGAAAGGTGATAGAAAAGGTTTAGGTAAAGAAATTCAAATTGAGAAAAAAATAATTAAAGAATAGTATTGGTTAAGTTTTCTATTTCACAAATTCAGTTGATGAATTGAGGATAAGTAAAGTGCAACAACCCCTCCTTTGCTTATCCTTTTTTTATTTTATAGATCGCCTTGTATTGGGCGGAGGGTGAGTTGCTCTGGAACCATTATTCCCTCTAATGAATGCATGTGATAAATCAGTTCCGCTATCTCAATGGGAGACATCATTCTTTCGGAATTTTTTTCGATTGCTTTCGGATGCCAGATAGGAGTTTTTGTTGCACCGGGCATGACGTTAATTACTTTTATATTGTTAGCTCTTACTTCCTCACGAAGAACATTCGCATAAGCAAGCAACCCCGATTTTGATGCCGAATAAGCACTGCTTTTTGTAAAGACTTTTTCCGTTACAACAGAGAGTATGTTAATTATAGTACCGGAATTTCTTTTCATCATAACTGGCAAAACTGATTTGATGGCGAGAATTGATCCAAGCAGATTTATATCAATAATATTTTTAATTTTCTCTACACTATCTTCTGAAGCAGATGTGAAAGTAGTAGTGCCCGCATTATTAATTAATATATCTATTTCGTATTCGGAGGCAATTTTTTCTAAAATAGCTTTCGATTCATCAAAATTAGAAAGGTCTAATTTATAAGGATGATATCGGTCAGAATTTTCCACTCCATTTTTTATCTCTTCTAATAAATCGATCCGGCGTGCGGCGACAACAACATTATAACCATTCGATAAAAATTTTAATGAAATCTCTTTTCCGATTCCGGAGCTTGCTCCAGTAATAAATATTGTCTTCATATTTAGCGTAGATTCTGTAATTTAATTAATTGTAAAAATTCAGCTCTGGTGCGCATAGTATTTTTAAAAACACCACGCACTGAACTCGTAGTTGTGCTTGAATTTTGCTTTTGAACACCTCTCATCATCATACACATATGAAAACCTTCGACAACAACAGCAACTCCACGAGGCTGAAGATACTTTTCTATGGTTTCTGCAATTTGATTGGTCATTCGCTCCTGAACTTGCAATCTCCTTGCAAATACATCAACAATACGCGGAATTTTACTTAATCCAACTATCTTTCCATTTGGTATATAAGCTACATGAACTTTACCATAAAATGGTAGCATATGATGCTCGCACATACTATAAAAATCAATATCTTTCACGATAACCATTTCATCATATTCTTCTTCAAAAATAGCCCCATTTAAGACTTCTTCAATATTTGCGTTATAACCTTGAGTAAGGAACTCATAAGCTTTAGCCACACGATGCGGAGTTCTGATTAACCCTTCTCTTTTTGGGTCTTCGCCAATCTCTTCTAATATAGAACTAACACATTTTTCAATTTTCTTGCTATCCAATTCATTCACCCTTGTATTCTACATAATTGTTTTCAGTTTCGTATAATTTAATTGAATATAATTTCCCCGAAGAGATTTTATCTATCAATTGTTTCCAAATTCCAACGGCAATATTTTCGGCAGTAGGTATTATGCCATAAAGAAAATCTACATCCAGATTTAAGTTCTTATGATCAACTTTTTTTATTATGTTTTCAATAATGATTGTTTTTAATAATTTGAGATCAATCACATAACCTGTATCAGGATTGATCTCGCCTTTAACGACCACCTCAAGTATATAATTATGTCCATGCCCATTAAGGTTATTGCACTTGCCAAATATCCGGTCATTTTCTTCTTCATTAAATTTTGGATTGAAGAGACGGTGAGATGAACTAAACACTTCTCTTCGAGTAACATAAATCATTATTTTATCCTTTTAATACTTTTAATACTTCTTCAACATGTCCGGTTACTTTTACTTTAGGGAACACTTTTTTAATTTTCCCCTCTTTATCGATAATTACAGTAGTGCGTTCAATCCCCATATATTTTCTGCCATACATACTTTTTTCTTTCCATACGCCATATTTTTCTAACACTTCTTTATTAACATCACTCAAAAGTAAAAAGTTCAAATCGTTTTTAGCAATAAATTTTTGGTGAGATTCGGGAGAATCTCCGCTTATACCAATAACAATAGCATTTAATTTATCAAATTTAGGCAATGTATCCCTAAAATCACATGCCTCTTTCGTACATCCGGAAGTCATATCCTTAGGATAAAAGTAGAGTACAATATCATTTCCTAAAAACTCTTTTAATGAATGCTTTTTTCCTTCGTGATTGGGTAAATTAAATGCTGGTGCTTTTTTCCCTTCTTCAATCATTATTTTCTCCAAAACATATTTTTCTAAAAAATTTAGGGCTTTACTTATTATTGAATAACAAGCAAAGCCCCATAATTATTTTATCAACTTTCTACTAATGTAAGTTGTGTAATGCTTCTTGGATTTTCTCATAATTTGGTTCTTCACCTGCATTTTCTAATACTTCTGCATATTGAACAACACCATCTTTATCTATTACGAAAGCAGAACGTTTGGAAACGCCTTGATAATCGAATTTCCCGGCACCAAATACATCATAAAAAGCACCATAAGATTTACTTACTTCTTTATTAAAATCGCTTAATAAAGGAAAATTGAATTTGTGTTTATCAACCCATAATTTCTGAGCAAATGGACTATCAACACTCAATGCTAAAACTTGGGCATCAAGATTTTCGTAATCTTTCATTCCGTCTCGTGTGGAGCATAATTCCTTTTCGCAGACTGATGTGCCAACTAATGGGAAGAAAAGTAAAACAACATTTTTTTTGCCTTTATAATCGCTTAAAGAAACATCTTCAAGATTGTGGTTTTTTAGTGTAAAGTCAGGTGCTTGTACTCCAACTGCTAATGCCATAATGAATTTCCTTTTTTAATTTATAATTTTCTACCTATTTTGATTGTAACTTGAAACTCAACTTTATCATCTTGCGTAACTCTTCCTCTTTGTTCTGTAACTTCAAACCAGCCAACCGGTTTCTCTTTACCAGCAGATTCTAATGCTTGCTTTATTGCATCACTCAAACTTTCGGTTGATACACCAACTAATTCAATTACTTCAAACGTCTTTGACATAATAACTCCATTTAGTTATAAAAAGTTCCATTCTAAGATAATATACAAAAATAGTGCTTTGCGTTTAACAAATCATATATCTATTTTTATATAGACTAAATCTAAATAAATTTTAAGACAAAGTGAACTCACAAAAAGCAATAGAAGAATTTAATAAATTCTTGAAACAAGGTAAATATCGCATAACTCCCGAAAGATTTGAAGTTCTAGAATCCGCTTTGAACTTTGATGAACATTTTGGAGCAGATGAGCTCTATATAAAGATGAAATCGGAGAAATCGAGAATCTCAAGAGCCACTGTTTATAATACATTAGAGTTATTAACGCAATGCGGATTATTATGTAAACGGAATTTTGGCGAAAAAAAAACCCGTTATGAATCTAATTACGATAGGAAAAATCACGATCATTTAATTTGTTCAAAATGCGGAACAATAACAGAATTTTCAAATCCAAAGATACAAAAGATAGTTTCTGAAATATCTTCCGAAAAAGGTTTCGCAATAACAGGTTATTCATTAAATATATATGGCAATTGTATAGATAATCCTTACTGCATAAAAAAGTGAAGTTCATTAATAAAAGTTTAGCTCAAATCAGATAATAATTTTATTTTGCAATAATGTAAAATCAATAGAGGAAAAAAATGAAGAAAAGTATATTCTTATTACTTTTTATGCTAATATATTCACATTCTGCAGCACAAAAAACATGGTCAGACCCGGGAATAACAGTTAAAGATATTCAGAGCCACTTAAAATATCTCGCAGATGACAAAATGAAAGGTAGATTCACCGGTTCACCTGAAGAAAGAGAAGCCGCAAATTATATAAAAGCTAATTTCGTTCGTGATGGACTTAAGCCAGCTTTCGGGGATTCTTATTTTCAAGATTTTGATTTCATCGAACGAATAGATTTAACAAAAAATAATTCTTTGGAATTAGTGTTTGATGGTAAGGATAAAGCACTCGAACTTAAAAAAGATTTTACTACTACTCCCTTTTCCGGCAATAAATCAGGTACATTCGATTTAGTATTTGCCGGTTATGGAATATCTTCAGAGAAACTAAAATATGATGATTATGCCGGTATTGATGTAAAAAATAAAGTAGTAGTAGTAATGAGATATAACCCTGAATATGATAGTACTAGAACAGAATTTGATCGTTATTCTTCATATCGAGTAAAAGCCAATACTGCAAAAGAAAAAGGAGCAGCGGGAATAATTTTCGTAAATCCCCCTCACCCTAAAAACGAAGCTGATGAATTAATGGAATTACGTTTCGATGGTGCAATGGGAATTGATGACCTTGCCGCTTTCCAAGTTAAAAATAATGTCGTTGAGGAAATGCTCTCATCGATGGGAAAGAATTTTGCTGAGATTCAGAAAGGAATTGATGCTTCAAAATCTCCGAACTCTTTTTCTTTAGATAATGCTAAAGTTAAGTTAGCGGCAGAAACAAATTATATTCATAATAAAGGAAGAAATGTAGTCAGCATTCTTGAAGGCAGTGATCCTGTATTGAAAAATGAATATATCGTGATTGGCGGACATTATGATCATCTTGGTATTGACCAATTAAAAACAGCTTCGATGTATAAAGGAAACGTTCCGATGATCCATAATGGTGCGGACGATAATGCCTCCGGGACAACCGGTGTGCTCGAGGCAGCAGAAAAATTAGCATCAAAAAAAGCTGACCTTAAAAGAAGTATTATCTTCATTACATTCTCCGGTGAGGAGATGGGATTGCTTGGCTCTACTTATTTTACAAACAATTCACCTGTTAATTTAGAATCGATTGTTTCGATGATTAATATGGATATGATCGGAAGACTTGATTCCGTTAATAGTTTAACAGTTATCGGAACAGGAACTTCATCCATTTGGAAAGACTTATTAAATAAAGAAAATAAATATTCTTTCCAGTTAGGAATGAATGATGCAGGGTCAGGTGGAAGCGATCATCAATCTTTTACAAATAAAAATATTCCGGTGCTATTCTTCTTCACAGGTACACATACTGATTATCATAAACCGAGTGATGATTACGAAAAAATAAATTTTGATGGATTAAGAAAAGTTGCAGATTTTGCTGCTGATATTGCTTATGATAATGCAAATACAGAAAAGAGACCTGACTTTGTAAAAGTAGAAGCTCCATCAATGAGAGGTGCAGCCCGCTCTAAAGTTACCGTTGGTACAGTTCCCGAATTTGGTTATAACGGAAAAGGATATAAAATTTCGGGTGTATCTGAAGGCGGATCAGCTCAAAAAGCCGGAATGAAATCGGGTGATATTATGATAAAATTCGGAAGTAAGAAAATCGATAATATTTATGATTTCATGTATGCAATCGGCGAATGCAATCCGGGCGATAAAGTCGATGTAGTAGTTTTACGTGATGATAAAGAAGTAACATTAAATATGGAAATGCAAGCTAAGTAAATATATTTTTTGTAGCATGACTTTGTATTAAATAAGGTATTGAATTTTTTAACGAGTAAACAACAGTTAGAGGTTTTTATCATACTAACTGTTGTTTTGCTTTAAATAACTGTTAGGGATATAAGTATTAATAAAAAAAACTTATTTCAGATAAATCAAAAAATATTATTAAAAGCATTCTAAAATCAAGAATTGAATATAAAAACTATTCAACTTATAGCAGGTATTTATGAAAACCAAGATTTCTATCAAGATTACGGTTAACAATCTTTGTTTTTGGTGGAGAAATTAATCTAAAGTTCGTCCAATATGTAATGGATTTGACAAAAAAGGGAAACACTGGAATTTGCTATTTGCCAACCGTCAGTTTTGGCAATCCGGACAATGTTAAGTATTGGGAAAATAAAATTGCCGGAGTTGTAAATGATACATACCTTAATTCTATTGGGTATGGAGTGTGGTATTTCTATAATTGTAATGGAACTTGGACAAGTATGGGTGAAGATATCGGCGGCGCAACAGTATTTGATAGTGGAAATACATTCTGTGAAAAAGCCAAAACAATCATTAAACAAGCTCAAGAGAAATTAAATTGTAAATAATTAAATCCAAGAGCATCTTCCAGAATTATTATCCACTCAAAGAAATGCTCTACCTGGCTTACGAGGATCTATCAAAAAAATAGAATTGCCAAGTCTCTAACTGGGCATTGATTATATCCAATTTATAGGTTTTATTGTGAGGAGCGATTAGAAAATGTTCTTTAACACAAATTATTTTACAGACTCATTTCCAAAGATTATTTGAAGGCGATCCTAATAAAGGGAACACCCGATAGCAATCGGGGCATTCATCTCGCGTCCTCATTCAACTCTTTTGTAAGAGCTAATATTATATTTCATAAATTTATTAATTACAATAGAATTGGGTTCTGTGGCAGCAGAGAGTTCTTAATCCAAAATATTAATAAATAAGATGCTCGTTTCAATAATTCGTTTTTCTAATTGAATAATTTTTTAACTAATTCAAAATACTTATTTTAAATATAATTTTTTATTTGTTTATTTAAGCACAAAAAAAAGCTGCCCATTTGAGGCAGCTTATTTAATTCATTTTTATTTCTACACTTTCACCATTTCTGCTAATTCCATCCCCTTTTGAAGGGCCTCTTTATTGAGTGGAATTAAATGATGATATCTTTCAGGAAGTACTTTCTTAATTCCTTCGATAATATTATCAAGTTCTATAATCGGTTTCTTCTTTAGGAATGAACCGAGAATAATCATATTCATTACTTTGCTATTTTTCAATTTTGCAGCTTCATTAGAAGCTTCAATTGCAAGAATCTCAATATCTGTCCTTGTTGGTGGATTTACAATCGTACTTGCTTCAAAAATAAGCAATCCGCCCGGTTTCACTGCTTTCTCAAATTTATCGAGTGATGGCTGATTAAGTGCAATAACCGTATCGAATTTATTAATAATCGGTGAACTGATTTTTGTATCGCTAATTATAACCATACAGTTAGCCGTTCCACCTCTCATTTCTGGTCCATAAGAAGGCATCCAGCTTACTTCCTTATTCTCCATTACTCCACTATAACATAAAATCTGTCCCATAGAAAGGACTCCTTGACCTCCAAATCCCGCAATAATGATCTCTTCAGTCATTTTATTTCTCCTTATCGTTTGGCACTTTTAAATCGCCGAGTGGATAAAATGCGAACATGTTTTCTTCCATCCATTTATTTGAAGCTAACGGTGTCATCTTCCAATTTGATGGACAATTAGAAACTATTTCAACGAAGCTAAGTCCTTTATTTAGTTTCTGATATTCAAACCCCTTCTGGATAGCTTTCTTAGCTCTTCTTACGTTTCCTGCATTATTTACTGCTGTTCTTGTACAATAATAAACACCCGGTAACTGTGCAACTAATTCAGTGATTTTAAGCGGATTTCCCATTGTTGCAACGTCTCTTCCGAATGGTGAAGTTGTGGATTTCATTCCCGGCAAAGTAGTTGGTGCCATCTGTCCGCCGGTCATTCCGTAAATACCATTATTAATAAATATTATCAATAAGTTCTCACCTCTATTACAGGTATGAATTGTTTCGGCTGTACCGATAGCAGCTAAATCACCATCACCTTGATAAGAAAATACATATTTATCAGGAAGTACTCTTTTAATAGCGGTTGCTACTGCAGAGGCTCTCCCGTGTGCGGCTTCGGTCATATCGATATTCAGATAATTATATGCAAATACCGAGCATCCAACCGGTGCTACACCAATTGTATCCTCTTGTATTCCGAGTTCATCTATCACTTCTGCAATTAATCTATGAGCAACTCCATGTCCACAACCCGGGCAGTAATGCATCGGAGTATCAAGTAATGTATCAGGTTTTTCATAGACTAAGTTATCAGTCGTACAAATACTTTCTTCAGCAATCATTTCTTCAAAATGCTGTTCTTCATTTACTAATGTCTTCTCGCTCATGCTATTTCTCCTACAAACTTTTCTTCTAACTTATGTAGAATTTCTTCTGGCGAAGGAACTACTCCGCCCATTCTTCCATGAAATTCGACTGGAATTTTTCCATTAACTGCAAGACGAACATCTTCAACCATCTGACCAGCATTCATCTCAACATCCAAAATTCCTTTTACTTTACCAGCTAATTCATTGATCTTGGCAGTCGGGAATGGGAATAATGATATCGGACGAAATACACCAACTTTAATCCCTTTTTCACGTGCTAATTGAGCCGCCTTTTTACATATTCTTGCAACTAAACCGAATCCAACTAATAATATTTCAGCATCATCACACATATATTCTTCATACTTAATCTCATTCTCTTCAATCAATTTATATTTTGCTTGAAGATGAATATTTGTTTTTTCCATCTCATCGGCTTGAATATTGAGCGATGTGATTACATTTCTTTCGCGTGTTTTTGGTTTCCCAACTGTAGCCCAACTTTCAAATTCTGTTTTTCTATCCATCTGTGGGAATAGATCAACTTTCTCCATCATCTGACCTAAGGCGCCATCAGTAAGTATCATAACCGGATTCTTATACTTGAATGCTAAATCAAAACCATCTCTTACGAAATCGACCATCTCTTGAACAGTCGATGGAGCTAATACGATTAATTTATAATCGCCGTGTCCGCCTCCTTTTACTGCTTGGAAATAATCACCCTGCGATGGCTGTATTGTACCTAAACCAGGACCACCTCTCACTACATTCACTAATAAACAAGGAAGCTCAGCGCATGCAATATAGGAAACTCCTTCCATCATCAAACTCATACCCGGACTTGAAGAAGAAGTCATAATTTTTCTGCCTGTTCCTGCAGCTCCGTATACCATATTGATTGAAGCGACTTCGCTTTCTGCTTGAAGAACAACCATTCCGGTTCTATGAGCATAATTAGCTAAATATTCTAAAACTTCCGATTGTGGAGTAATAGGATAACCAAAATAAGCATCGCATCCGGCTCTGATTGCTGCCTCTGCTAATGCTTCATTTCCCTTCATTAATTTCATTTCACTCATGAGTTCACCGTTACTGTTATATCACCTGTTAAGTTTGATATAGTCGCTACCGGTTCTTTCTTTTTGGTAGTCTGACGATATACTTTTATTATACCTTCAGGACAAACTAATGCACAATTGGTGCAACCGGTACAGTTATCTTCAATTTTAACCATGTACTGGTAACCTTTTGAGTTTAGCTTTCTTGAAAGTTCTAATGAATCTTGTGGACATGCGGCTATACATAGCTCACATCCTTTACATTTTTCGATATCAATTACGATATCACCTTTTACTTTTGCCATTTACACCTCTATTTTTAGCATAAAGGAACACTTTTTATTTAATTAAGAACAATCGTGCCAATCTATTTTCTCTTAAATTCGCTTTTAAGAGTTAAAAATCCAAATTAAATCCAGTAAATATTCTTTCCGGCTCTATTACTTTTCAAAGTTGAGAAAAAACATTTCCGAACTAAGAAACAATATATAATCGGATATTTCGCTCCAATATATAGAAAAAAGAAATATCGAGCAAGAGCCAATTTCCCGCCACAGAGCACCAGCTAATTTAGTGTTCCTGCATGCTTATCTGCATGATAAGAACTTCTTACCAACGGAGCGGATTCTACCGCCTTGAAACCTAACTGTAATCCGAAATCTTTATATTCCTTGAATTCATCTAAAGTAACGTAACGTGAAACAGGAAGATGATTCTTAGTCGGCTGTAAATACTGTCCAATCGTCATTATATCGCATCCCGCATTATATAGGTCTTTCATTAGCTCCAACACTTCTTCTTTCGTTTCACCAATTCCAACCATTATACCGCTCTTCGTTCTCAGACCGTGGTTCTTAAACCAAGTCATTACTTCCAAACTTCTCGTGTACTTTGCCTGCGGTCTCACGCCATGATATAATCGATTTACCGTTTCCATATTATGATTAAGAATATCAGGTGGATTTTGCATAATTATCTCGAATGCTTTTTCATCACCTTTGAAATCGGGAATCAATATTTCTATCGTTGTACTGTCCCCCATTTTTTCCCTTATCTGTCTCACGCATTCCGAAAATATTCCCGAACCCCCATCTTCGAGCTCGTCTCGATTTACTGAAGTGATTACAACATGCTTAAGTCCCAACGTTTCGACAGATTCTGCCACTCTGCGCGGCTCATCTAGATCTAATTCATTCGGCATACCTAATTTTATATTGCAAAATCCACAGCTTCTCGTACACGTATCGCCCAATATCATAAACGTTGCGGTTTTCCTATTCCAACATTCCGCCAAGTTAGGACATTTTGCTTCTTCGCAAACTGTATTAAGTTTGGAAGTCCTCATCAATTTATAAACATCTCTATAATTTGATCCGCTCGGAAGTCTTACCTTTAACCAATCGGGTCTTTTGCCAAGATCAACTTTCTCTTTTTCTATTGCATCTTTGAACTGCTGTTGATGCTGATTTATTTTACTCATACAATCCCTGTTTCAAAATTTTCCAATATATCTTTAATTAATTTAAGAAATTTCCCGCCCAACATGCCATCTACTAATCGATGGTCATGACTTAATGATAAATACATCATTGGCTTAATTGCAATCGTATCCATTCCATCGACTTCCACGACTACCGGTTTCTTAGTTACCGCACCGATTCCCAAAATTCCGACTTCCGGCTGATTAATAATCGGCGTTCCGAATAATGAACCGAATACACCATAATTTGTTATACTGAATGTTCCGTCCATTATATCATCAGGCACTAATTTTTTATTCCGTGCTTTATAACCTAACTCCGCAATTGCCTTTGCTAATCCTACAACATTTTTTTCATCAGAGTTTTTTATGTTAGGTACTATTAATCCATTCGGCTCTACTGCCACAGCAATTCCAAGATTTATATTTTTCTTTACTAAAATATTATTTCCATCGATCGATGCATTCAAGAATGGATATTCTTTCAATCCTTTAATTACTGCATAAGAAATGAAAGGCATATATGTCAGTTTTACACCTTCGGAAGAAAGGAATTTGTCTTTATTTTTATTTACAAAATTATGAACCTTAGTCATATCGATTTCGATAACTGCAGTAACATGCACCGAAGTATCTCTGCTATTTTTCATATGGTACATAATTCTTTGACGGATATTATCCATCGGGATTACTTCCACTGCACCCTTCGACTGTGGTTGTAATGGTTGCTTAGAACCAGCGTTATTATGAACTTGTGTTTCTGTACGATCCTTATTAGGTCCATTCTCATTGGAAGTTCTTGTATAACTATCTCTAGCATTACTTTGTCCACCGTAAGTTTCTTGTTTCTCAGCGGTGCCTTTATTACTTCTATTTTTTACATACTCTAAAATATCTTTTTTAGAAACTCTTCCGCCCAAACCTGTGCCGCTGATTCTCTCTAATTCATCATAGCCGATGCCTTCGGTTTTTGCAATATTCATAACTAATGGAGAATAGAAACCACTCGATGCCCCACCACCCGAAGTTCCACCTTGATTACTACCACCAGCCACGCGCGAACCTGCACCTCCTGCACCGTCCGACATACTACCCGACGCTCCCCCTGCCGAACTACTTGCGCTACCCGATGCTGAGTTCACTGAACCGCTTCCAGCCCCACTTGCCGCTCCGCTATTTCCACTATTCGCCAAACCTGCCCCACTCGCTGCAGCATCTGCTTTCACTAATCCCGCAGTCGTTGAAATTCGTGCTACTGCCATCCCTACTTCCACAGTTTCCTGCTCTTTCACTAAAATTTCAGCAAGGTATCCTTCCTCGGCACTCGGTACTTCGGTATCAACTTTATCCGTACTTATCTCAAAAATAATTTCATCTTTCTTTATCTTATCGCCAACCTGCTTATGCCATTTAATAATAGTCCCTTCCATTACGGATTCGCCCATCTTTGGCATCGTAATATCAATCATCTCTCCGCCCACTTGCGTAGTTGATGGCGTTTCTTTTGGCTTAGCTTCTTCTTCCTTTTGTACCGATTCCTCTCCACCTGTATCAATAATTGCAACAACAGTATCCACATCCACAGTCTCCTGCTCGAATACTTTTATCTCGGAAATTATTCCCGTTTCAGGTGCAGGTATTTCGGTATCAACTTTATCTGTGCTTATCTCAAAAATTATCTCATCCTTCTTTACACTATCACCTTTTTTCTTATGCCATTTAATTAAAGTTCCCTCATTAATACTCTCGCCCATTTTAGGCATCACAACTTCCACTTTCATCTTCGGCTCCTTAGTATAATAGAATTTCTTTTAATGATGAATAAATTTTATTTCTCGAAGGTAAAACGAAACCTTCCAAATTTGGATGAAACGGTATTGGAGTGTCAGTCGCACCAATGCGTTTAACCGCTCCATCGAGTGATTCAAAACAGTTCTCTGCAATCTTTGAAGCAATCTCTGCTCCAAATCCTGCCGTTACAGTATCTTCATGTATCACAACTGCCTTGCCTGTTTTCCTTACTGATTTATAAATCGTCTCTTCATCAAGAGGTGCTATTGTACGTATATCAATTATCTCTACCGAATAACCTTCATCTTCTAATTTTTTAGCCGCAAAATTAGATTCATGAACCATTGCTCCATAAGTTACAACAGTTAAATCAGCTCCCTCTTTTACAACTTTCGCTTTTCCAAACGGCAATAAATAATCTGCATCCGGTTCAGGGGATGTTGCATAGCTCTGTCGATACAATCCCTTGTGCTCAAGGAAAAGTACCGGGTCATTTAATCGCAACGCCGTTTTTAATAATCCTTTTGCATCCTGAGAGTTCGATGGATAAGCTATCATAAGCCCCGGCATGTGCGCAAAAAATGCTTCGATATTTTGACTATGATATAATCCGCCATGAATATATCCGCCTACTGCCACACGAATCACAACCGGAGATTCAAATAAATTATTTGAACGATATCGATACATCACGAGTTCATCGCGTATCTGCATAAACGCAGGGAAAATATAATCCCCGAATTGAATCTCAACGCATGGCTTTAATCCCGTAAGCGACATGCCGATTGCCACACCCATTATACTTGCCTCTGCTAATGGTGAATTGAAAACTCTTTCGTTTCCAAATTGTGTAGATAGTCCTTTTGTAGCGGTAAAAACTCCTCCCTTTCCATCTGCCACATCTTCGCCGAATACATAAATTTTATCGTTTCGTTCCATCTCTTCCCGAAGCGCATGATTAATAGCATCCACCATTACAACCGGCTTACCCTCTTTATTGCTCTGCTCATATTTTAATTTATCTTTCTTGCCTGATTCATCAAATACATATTTTACGGCTGATTCTGCTGTTGGCTCTGTCTGTTTCAAAGCCCAATCAGCCGCTTCATTTACATGATTAACTATCTCTTTCTTAAATTCTTCATAAGCTAATTCGGTCAGCACACCTTTATCAATCAATTTTTTTGCAAACATTTCAATCGGATCTTTTTTAAGATCTTCATTCAAGGATTCTTCGGGACGGTATTTCTTCTGGTCATCTGAAGATGAGTGAGAAAATAGTCTCACCACATGCGCCTGAATTAGTGCTGGTCCTTTTCCTTGACGAGCATACTTAAATGCTGATTGAGCAATTGCATTGACTGCAAGAAAATCTGTTCCATCCACATCGAGACGAAGTAAGTTTTCATATCCGCTCATCATCTCTGTTATTGATGCGTTCCTTCCGCCCGATTGCTGTTCCACCGGTACAGAGATCGCCCATTTATTATTTTGAATTACGAATACAACCGGAATTTTTTCCCTACTCGCCCAGTTTATTGCTTCGTGAAATTCTCCATTGCTTGTAGTCCCTTCTCCGCTTGATACATATACTACTGCATTGTTTCCTTTTTTCTTTTCTGCAAGTGCCGCACCGACTGCCTGTAAAAATTGAGTGCCCGTAGGACTTGATTGCGTGGGTACATTAAACTCTTTTGAAGCCCAATGACATGGCATCTGTCTGCCCCCTGTCATAGGGTCGTCTGCTCTGCCGAGCATGTGAAGAAAAATATCTTCCGGCTTTACACCAAGCGAAAGCATCACAGCCATATCTCTATAATATGGGAATCCCCAATCTTTTCCCTTTTCCATCGCTAGCCCGAATGCAACCTGAGTTGCCTCATGTCCCGCTCCGGCTATATGAAAAAATGCTTTACCTTGTTTTAATAAGTTCAGCACTTTTATATCCATTGATCTCGATAAAAACATTATTCTTAATGCATTCATCAATTCATCTTTTGTCATCCCGCCGAAATGGTCTATCTTTCCTGTTGGCTGTTTTCCATTATTTTTATCGTCAATTACATTTATCTCTTCTGACTTCCCGTTTTTTGCCATCATATCCCTTTCTTTTGTTTTTCAATTTTTTCTGTGTAATCGAAAAGTCGAATAAATTGAAATACTAATTTTTCTTTCACTTCATCCAACTCAATTTTTTTGCCCAACTCTTTAGATAAGGAAGTTACTTCTTTATCTCTAATTCCGCATGGAATAATTCCATCGAAAAGTCCTAAGTCTGTATTAATATTAAAAGCGAAACCGTGCATCGTAATCCACCGACTCACTTTAATTCCGATTGCTGCAATTTTTCTATTACCCACCCATACGCCCGTATATTTTTGATTGCGCTCGGTGGCAATTCCGTAATCCGCACATACTGCCATTATTACTTCTTCTAAATTTCTAAGATATTCATGTGTATCTTGCTTCCAATTTTTTAGATCGATTATCGGATAACCAACAATCTGACCCGGACCGTGATAAGTAATATCTCCGCCCCGATCAATATCATAAACCGAAATCTGTTTCTCTTTCAAAACTACATCGGATGTAATAAGATTATTTTTATCGGCTACTTTACCTAATGTATATGTATGAGGATGCTCAAGAAGATAAAGTATATCATCAATTTCATTTTTGGTACGAAGCTCAAAAGTCCTCTGTTGGAGCTCCCATGCTTCTTTGTAATCTATCGTACCGAGATCGATATATTCAATTTTTTTATATATGAATTGCTTCTCCATACGCCTGCGCCGCCGCTTCCATTATTGATTCAGATAGTGTAGGATGTGCATGAACCGTTCCCACTATTGATTCATAAGTGCCTTCTAATGATTTTACTATTCCAAGCTCTGCAATCAATTCAGTCGCTTCAGAGCCAATGATATGCGCACCTAATAGCTCACCATATTTTGCATCAAAAATTAATTTTACGAATCCATCTCTATCGCCCGCAGCAAATGCTTTACCGCTTGCCATAAATGGGAATTTACCGATCTTGAGTTCGTAACCTGCTTCTTTTGCTTTTGCTTCTGTCATACCGATACTTGCAACTTGCGGCTGGCAGTATGTGCACCCCGGAATCGAATCATAATCCACAGGTGTAGTATGTAATCCCTTAATTTTTTCGATGCATCTAGTTCCCTCCGCAGAAGCAACATGCGCTAACCATGGCGGTCCTATTACATCCCCAATTGCATATATACCCGGAACGTTTGTCTCGTAAGTTTCTTTGTTTACATTAATATGATTCTTAAATATTTCTACTCCCAATTCTTCAAGTCCAAATCCTGTAATATTTCCTGCCACACCAATCGCACTCAATGCCTTATCAGCTTTTAGTTCTATCTTTTTACCTTTGCTCTCAATCGTTACGATAACATGATCATCTTTTGATACTACCGATTCCACCTTCGTTGATGTATGAATCGTAATTCCTTTCTTCTTAAAAATCTTTTCTAAAGTTTCCGAAACTTCTTTGTCTTCAATAGGGAGAATATTTTCGAGCATTTCAATTACAGTAACTTTTGTTCCGAGTGCATTATAAAAATAAGCGAACTCAATACCGATAGCTCCCGCACCGATTACAATTAATTCTTTCGGCTGACTTTCGAGCGACATTGCTTCTGTACTTGTAATTATGTTTTTTCTATCAACCGGGATGTTAGGAAGGATTCTTGGACTTGCGCCTGTTGCAATAATTATTTTATCTGCTTCAATCGTTTCAATCTCTTTTCCGTTATTATCAGTTACGCTAATTTTATTTTTATCTAAAAGCTTTCCGAATCCTCTTACTCTATCAATATTATTTTTTTTTATTAACATTTCTACATTTTTAGTAATGCGTCCCGAAATATCTCTGCTCCTTTTAATCACTTGATTAAAATCGATACTCAAACCTTCGACTTTAATCCCAAAATCTTTTGCATGGTTTTTCATCGTATCATATATTTCTGCATTCTTTAGAAGTGATTTAGTGGGAATACAGCCCCAATTAAGGCATATTCCACCAAGATTATCTTTATCAATAATAACTGTCTTAAAACCTAATTGTCCCGCTCTAATTGCTGCTACGTATCCACCGGGACCGCCGCCAAGAATCGCAATATCATACTTTTTTGTCATAATTTTACCTGATTAAAATTACCAATTGACTGAAATATAGCTATATAGTTAATTAAAAGAAACCTTTACTCCATTTATCAAATTGCCTCTAAATATCTCATTATCCTCATTAAACATTGTCCAATAATAGTATTCCGTTTATTCTTCTTTTAGTTCTGTTTTCAAAGTTTTTGTTTTCGTACTTGCAAATTTTTTCTACCGGACAAATTGAGCAAGCGGGATTAGTCGGCTTGCAAATCTCTCTGCCCAATTTAATTAAATTTGTGTGGAATTGATGTGCAATCCCTTTCGGAAAATTTTTATTGATTGCTTCAAAAGTTTTATCGGGCGAATTTGTTTTTACTAATCCAATCCTATTTAATGTACGGTGAACGTGAGTATCTACAGGACAGATATCTTTTCCCATTGAGAATAATAGAACACAGCTTGCCGTTTTTACTCCCACTCCCGGGAAACAAATCAGCTCAGATACTGCATCTTTATTAGTCATCTCATTTATAAAATCGAGATCTATTTTACCAAACTTTTTATTTAATTCCGAGATAACATTTTTTATCGCAGAAGATTTCTGTTTCCCTAATCCTGCAATTTTTATTACTTCCTCAATCTCTTCCCTCTCCACGTTCAATAAGGCATCCCACGTTTTATATTTTTCTTTGAGTGCGATATAAGCTTTATAGGAATTATTATCATTAGTATTTTGTGAAAGTATTGTAGCGATAAGCATATCTATTGGCGGGGATGGATTGGCATTCCTCTTTGGAATATCGAAGTGCTGAACTAATAATTTATTAATTTTTTTTATTTCTTGATTCAAAAACATGCCCGTTAATTTAATAAAGATTTCACAAAGTAAGATATCAAATTTGTTTTAAGTAAGAAACAACATTAATTTTAGGAATCAATTCGAGAGGGCTTAATATGTCAACATTAATGGTGAGTGTATCAGGAATCAGAGGGATAGTCGGGGACGGACTTTATCCCGAAACTTTAGTAAAATATTGTTCCGCTTATGCAGATTTCTGCGGTAAAGGGAAAATAATTCTTGGACGCGATTCGCGCATCAGCGGCGATATGGTTAGAAATTTAGTTATCGGTACTCTTCAAGCTAAAGGCAATGATGTAATCGATATCGGTATCTGTCCAACTCCATCCGTACTTTTTAATGTAAAAAAGTATAAAGCAGCGGGGGGCGTAATGCTTTCTGCAAGTCATAATCCTAATGAGTGGAATGCGCTTAAACTTCTTAATCGCTTAGGCGAATTTATGACTTCCGATGAAAATAAAAAAATGATCAAAATTTATAATAACGGTACAGGTGATTATAAAGAATGGAATAAATTAGGAAAAGTAACAGTTGATGATAAAGCAATTTATGACCATATGGATGCGGTTCTCGCATTTCCTTTTCTCGATATAAAAAGAATGAAAAGAAGAAAATTCAGAGTTCTGCTTGATTGCGTTAATGGTGCAGGCGGATGGATTATGCCTCAATTACTAAAAAAATTAGGATGTGAAGTAATAGAACTCAATTGTGAAAAGACTGGGATATTCCCTCGTCTTCCCGAACCGATTCCTCAAAACCTTACGAGAACTTTTGCTGCGGTTAAAAAAACAAATGCCGATATCGGTATAGTTGTCGATCCTGATGTCGATCGATTAGTGCTCATCACCGAAAAAGGGATTCCATTCGTTGAAGAATATACTATTGCTCAAGCAGTAAAATATATTCTTAATATCAAAAAAGGAAATGTAGTAGTTAATTTATCAACAACCAGAGCAGTAAATGATATAGCCGCAAGTTATAATTGCGAAACTTTCCTTTCGCCGGTCGGTGAAGCAAATGTTGTAAAAAGAATGAAAGAAGTAAAAGCAGTCATCGGCGGTGAAGGAAGCGGCGGAGTAATTTATCCTAAAGCAGTTTTCGGAAGAGATGCTCTCACAGGCACTATTATTACTCTTCAACATCTTCTCGAATTTGGCAAACCAATGTCTGCTCTTAAAAGCTCAATGCCGCAATATTATATTGAGAAAGATAAAATCGAAACCGGTAAAAAAAATCCTGACTTAGTGATTTCTAAGCTTATTGATAAATATGGCTCGTCTGGAAAGATAAATACAGAAGATGGACTTCGTGTGGATTTTGATGATCATTGGGTTCATTTCCGAAAATCAAATACAGAACCGATAATCCGCTGTATTGTAGAAGCAAAAACTGAAACGAATGCTAAAGAATATTTGAAACAGTACTTCAATCAGATAAAAAAAATGTGAGAGAACGTACTTATATACTTACGTTTAATAAAGAGTTAGCTTCTATATTTAACTCTTGAAAAGAGTAGAATATTTAACAGTTGCGAGAACAAGGTGAATAGTGTTTTGTAAATTGGTATATCTTCTTCTTATAGCACACTTCTCAATAGTAATTTGACCTCGTCCCCTTAAGGGGACAAGGTCAAATTGAAAAATAGTCTAATCCTTTAGACAACGAATGCTAAACCCACCTTTAATATAGGAGTATCTTACGTTTATATATCCGTCATAATGGTCGTACAATTCTGCGCTGTATGAGTATTGACTATTGTACACGGTAGAACTCCATAAATTAGTATTGCGACCTAAATAGTAAAAGTAACTAACGTTATCGCTGGCGTGATAACCCGTAAGCAAAGCTGAGAAGCCGCTTGTGTTTGTTCCAGCTCCACTTTCCATACCTTGACCAATTGCCTTTAATGCATTTACATCATTATAAACTGCAGATGATAATGTTTTAAATTCAACTTCTGTTGGTATGTGCCAACCGCTAGGGCAAATGCCTTTTGCTCCTGAAGTTAATACATACTGCATCGCTTCATTCCATTGATATAAACCACCATATTTTGTGCAATTGCTAGTATCATTGTTATAACAATATTTTTCTATAATACTATTATGAGTTGGTTCTAGATTCCCTTGGATCATATAGCCTATATCTAAGTTTTCCTTCAACCAGCATTGAGATTCTATTTGAACTGTATTATATAATTTACCGGCATAGGTTACTGTCGGGGTGCCTACGCAAGGCGTACCGGTGGTTGGTATATCTATAACCAGATTTCCAAGGTCCAACGAGACACCTACTACCTCTGTTAATCCGGTAAATACTTTTTTAGCTATTAAAGAACTAGTTACTACTATACTATCTATTTTAGTATCCATTATAGAACTAATATTTGAATTTATTGCGTTTAATTGGAAACTTGAAGTTCCGCTCCCTGTATTTAGATGTTGGCTCCCATATAAAAGCATTAGCTTTTTAGTTACACTATATTTTCCATCTAAATTTATATTTGCTAGATACATTCCATTTGGCAAGCCGTTCAGTTCAAGATCAATATAATTTGTTCCGGCACTAAAGTATCTCTCAACTTCTTCTCTAACTTTTTGTCCAAGAATATTAAATACAGTTATTCTTACATTCCCGTTATTTGGAAGTGTAATATAAATTCTTGTTTTCGGGTTAAACGGATTTGGAAAGTTATTATAAACGGAATAGCCGGTTGGGAGCTGATTTTCCACTTCAACATCAGAAATATTATCGAATGTAAAAGAACCATCGCTAGTTGATTTTGCTGAAGAAATATTTGGCGAACTATATAATTTCAGTTGCAGTCCCGCTAATCCTATTCCGTTTTGATTAACAAGTTTGCCTGTAACACTTTGAGCATTCAAAACATTACTCCCAAATAAAAATAATACAAGTAACAACCTTACCATAAAAACATAATATCTGTTTATTAAATTGATAAATTTCATACTACCTTCAATTTTTTATTATACTTTGTTTTACTCCCTCAATTGTAGTTGGCTTACTTATAATCCTTTTATCCTTATCTATTAGTAACATTGTAGGTGTTGCATAAATAAAATAATCATTCACTGTTTCTCCATCCCAACCCTTGAGATCAGAAGCATTTATCAGCGAGGGACTATTGATTTCCACGAATTTCACCCAGTCCTCTTTCTTTTCGTCTAAAGATATCGCAATTATTTCATACTTCTCCATCGCCTGATTCTTATAAAGCTCATTTAGTTTTGGAAGTAGTTCTTTACAATGCGGACACCAGGTTGTATAAAAAACTAATAATACTTTTTCTGATTTGATCTTACTTAAGTCTATCACCTTTCCCTCTATGTTCTGAAGAACAATGTTTGGAACGATAGAACCGATCTTAAAGTTTTTCGCTTGCTCAATTCTCCGTTTTATCATTCCTTCCGTTTTAACATCGAGACAAAGATCATCTTTGATTACATAATTCTCAACGATATAATCAAGTACCTGATCGAAGCCGAATTTCTTGAACCCATCAATCAAGTATTCTGTAATATGTTGATAAACTTGCTGATTTACCCTTGCCTTATTAAGGAGTGAATCTACTGCTTTCGTAAACTCTTTATCAAGAATTTCCTTAGGCATTTGTGGATTGCGGAAATATGTTAAGTACTCGATAGATTTGTTTGTGAATAGATCAGAATAAATAAGAGAAGCATCATTGAAATTAATATAATCCAGAGAATGCGACTTAAGATAATCCAATTGTTTATCGATTGGTATTTCGGAATCAATAACAGGCAATTGAGCAGACAGTATATACTTTGCTACAAATGCACTTCGTTCTTTCTGTGAAGTAATATTCACAAACTGTAAGTAATCATACTGAAGATCGTTGAGTCGTTTCTTAGTATCAAGATAATATGAATCATCTTTGGGATAGCGTGCAAGTATAAATTGAAGCAATTCAGTTTTTGTTTTGTATGCTTTATTGAGTTTTAAGAAAGTATAAAAAAGTTTATTGCTTTCAGAATCTAATACGTTTAAGCTGTCTAGTACATGCTTTGAATCGGTCGTAATCTTTATATCTTTACCATCATTTACAAAATCTATCCATTTGTTATTATCAAAGGTGATCCGATAAAGACCAAAGTTATAATTAGCTAGATCAAAATGGTAATTATTTTTAAGTTCAGTTGAGTCAATTAATGTAATCTTTTCACCGGAAATACTTGATATATATATATTATTGCCATAGCCGGTTATACCAAGTTCAAGTTTCTGGCTATGACTAAAAGTAGGTAACAATACTAAAAAAACTACGACCAATATTTTATTAACAATTTTCAATTTGTGTAAAATACTCATTAACTCCCTATAATATATTAATATTGTTATCAATAAACCCAGAAACCGCCAATCACAAAATATTATTTATTTAAGAGTTCTAATCTAACGAGGCAATGGAAGGTGCAATTATCTCCCTTTGATTGTTGACCCTCTGATTATATTTGTGCCTTTAAAAATTGATGGCAGAACTATAAATAGCCCGCCATCTAACATGCATCATTACTATTTCATTAGTATTAATTTTTTAGTATCAGAAAAATCCTTGGATTGAATTCTATAAATGTATACGCCACTTGGTAAATTAGCGCCATTAAAAGCGATACTATGATTTCCTGCTTCTTGCTGTTGATTAACTAAATCTGATACTTTTTGACCAAGAATATTGAATACACTCAATTGGACCCAACCATTTTCCTTTAATGAATATGCAATATTAGTTGATGGATTAAATGGATTAGGATAATTGTTATGTAAAGAATATTCATAAGTGACTTCTGATGTATTATTTGCTTGATGATCATTAAGTTTAGGGAGACTATCAATATATTTTACAAATTTAGATTTCCATCCTTCACCTGGTACAGCAATTTCATAAAGTCTGATCCATAGATCTTTTTGATATTTTGTGTCAGATGTACTTATAGTTAAAGGACCCGCATGATCGATAAATTCCATAATAGGTGCACCTGATGTATCTTGGATTTCCCATGAACAATGGGAAGGATTATATGTTGTAAGTGTCCTTTTATAAAAATTAGCAGTCTGATTACGGAAAATTGTGTCTGGACCTTCTATATAAAGATTTAACAGTCTATTACCATTACTTATGTAGGGTGAATCAATAAAAGTAACAAATGGATATTGGGATGTATTAGCTCCTGAGGAAAATTTTGCAGAAAATCTTACAAATGGCCCATTAATCCTACTATGATAAGCTTCACTCTTCCTGAAATTTAATGAATTATCTTGAATTATTACCCCACTGAAACCATCTATATTCACACCTATTTCGTTTGAAATAGAGTTCTCACCCGAAGTATTAAAACAAAATGAACCGTGTGTACCCGTATCAGCATGTGAATGAGTTTCTTCAACTTCAATTCTATATTCAGCATTACAACCTATATGAAGAACTCTATCGATATGTGCAGTAGGACTTGTCCATATTGTATTGTGATGGACAAAAGCTCCACTATAGTCATAATTCTCTGTTAGTAATGTATTATATTCCTGGTCAAAAACTATCCCAGCAACTGCAGAATTTCCTGCATTAAGTATTTGATTAAATTGAATTTGAGTATTATATGTATCTATTGATCTTGTGTGAAAAAGACAAATAGCTCCATCTGTTATGTCAACAATTTGATTTTCAGATATTAATCCGTTTTTCATCATTCCAATATCTATACCTTCGGTCCATGGTGCTGGATCATCTAAATCTGGATATGTTTTCATATGTGATGTACTATAAGCTGTTATTAAATTGAATTTTACTTCTGCATAATCTAAAATCCTTCTAGAATTAGTGCTTCCCGCGATACCTCCAGTATGGAGTTTAATAAAATCACTTCCAGAAGCATCAGTAAATCTACAGTTTAGTATTTTTAATCCGTCTGATGAAACATCAGTATTATTTAGGTTTGTTACGCATGCATTATCCCCATTAGCAGTTTCCTTAAGTACTCTTCCAAAGGAACCATCAATCCAAACATTTTTAAGAACACTATTTGCAGCTAATGATATCATATCTGTATTAATTTTTTTTTGTTTAACTAATCGAGCCATCTTTGCATATTTGTTATTAGAAGGATTCCCTTCGGTAGTTAATACAATATTAGCAGGAATTTTTAACTGTTTGGTTATGTATATCACAGCCATAGGAGCTAAAGTAACTGAATCTGGTTCATTTTTATTCCCAAGATTAGTAAGTAATAATTGTAAGTCATCCTCAGTCCCATTAAAATTCCTTTTTGTAGAATTAAAATTTTTATTAATCTCGGTAAGCGGGGGAGTCGTGCCCCAACCATAATGTGGTAAACCATTATTCGCTTTATAAATCATTGTATTAACAAGTTCCGAAAACTCTGTACCGCCAGTAATACAATCTACCACATACTCCCATGTATCTTTGTCGTTAAATTGCGGTAAATAACTATTAAATCCTGCTTCGTCTGGTTCTCGATTAAGTGCCCCTCTATATAAAGCTAATAATCTAGATTTTCTCCATAGGGCGTCTGAGTCTGAAATCGGATAATCATTATAGAATTCTGAACTTTTATATACAAGCCTTACAAGATTCTGGAAATAGCTAAACTCGTTCACAATATTGCCTTCTTCAGCCTGCCAAGTAGGTGGATCAACTATTCTACCTAAGGCTTCTGTCCAAATTTTAGCAATAAATTGATATGGCTTTGTTGGTTGTGTCTGAGCATAATTAAATGTAGTGGTGACTAACATAATTATACATAAAGTTATTATAGACTTTTTCACTTTTACTCCTTTTCTTTTGTAAATAAATTTCTAAAACAATTTCGTTAATCTGTTGGGAGAATAGTAATACCAATTAATTTGAACTATCATTTTACTTCTTAAAAAATTCATGAAAACAAATTAGCCTAAAAAGCAATTAAGTTTTATAACATAATTTTTTAATTATTCAAATATTTCACCCAAAACAAAGGAAATATTGACCCACTTTATATATTCTCTCCTAGTATAGGAATTATCAAGATATTTTTTATTCTACCTATTAAAAACTCTGATACTATTTTATTAGCATCATCTTTTTTGTTTGTATAGAGTTATTCCAATTAAGTATATAAAAATAAAGTCCACTACTAAATCCACTCCCATTAAAAGGGATTTCATAATAACCACGTATCTTTTCTTCATTTACAAGAGTTGAGAGTTCTCTACCGAGCAGGTCATATACTTTTAATGTAACATAACCTGTCTCTAGTATTTGGAAACTGATCTTTGTGCCGGGATTAAACGGATTGGGAAAGTTTTGATCTAAATTAAAAGATGTTGGAAATGTTTCATCATCCACTTCAGGTATAACAGTAGTAATGTTTCTTAATATGACACCCCCGGCACCAACAGCTAATTCGACAGGATATTTAATTGCAACTCCGTTAAGGGTTTCACTTATTCCACTTGGTTCAATTTCCCAATTCTTACCACTATCAACTGTCCTGAGAATTATTCCTAATTCACCTACTATTAATCCATTATTTTTATCCATAAAAGAAACGCTATATAGATTATTAGCTGTTCCGCTATTCTCTATTTGCCAAGTTTCTCCACTATCAGTAGTTCGTAAAATATAACCATCAAAACCTACCGCTATACCGTTATTTATATCTGTAAAATATACTGCCTTTAATCCAATTGTTGTATTTGTATTCAAACGAGTCCAAGTAAGTCCTCCATTTACAGTACGAAGGACAATTCCATCATCGCCTACAATAAAACCTATATTAGAATCAAGGAAGAATACATCTGTAAGATTAAGGTCTAAACTTACGCCACTATTTATTTTTAACCATGTTTCACCTCCATCAGATGTATAACGGATTGCACCCCCTGCACCAACAATAACTCTATGATAATAATCTATACAATAGACCCCTAATCCGGCGATCCATAATTCATCATTAAAAATAATTTTTTGCCAGCTCCTTCCCCCGTTGCTAGTTGAGTATACTAAGTTATGTGTT
>Ga0172380_10002531_pt1 | contig 27668 bp, 31 predicted proteins | sample Leawe162metaG_FD_119747 | JGI IMG/M metagenome (GOLD analysis project Ga0172380, IMG submission 119747) | Leachate microbial communities from a municipal landfill in Southern Ontario, Canada - Leachate well 162 metaG | ecosystem: Engineered > Solid waste > Landfill > Unclassified | place... | reverse complement strand
TGGCCACCTGATCGCGCCCTGGCGGGCCGCTGTGGGCCGCGTGGCGGGCAAGGCAGGCATGGGTAAGGCTGGCCACCTGATCGCGCCCTGGCGGGCCGCTGTGGGCCGCGTGGCGGGCAAGGCGCGCCGAATCCAAGACAAAAAAAGGGCGCCGCGTGGGCGCCCTAGAGGGAGGAGCTGGTTTATTCGTCGGCCGGTACTGGCAGTTTTTCCACCGTGGCGGCGAACGTGGCGATGGCTTTGCTGTAACCTTCCGGCAGTGTCTCACGGTGCTTCACCATGAACGCTGCCAGCATTGCAGCCTGTTGACGCACAAACTTGGCCGGGCTGCTACCTTTCGGCACACTCGGCACGACTGTCGGGCTGTCAGCCGTGTCAGCCGTGTCATCGGGCGGCGCGCCGCCCGTACCACTGGTCGGCCGCGGCTTGCGACCGGCCGCGGACCGTTTCGGCGCGGCCTTGACCGCGTCGTTCCAACTGTCCACATACGGCAGCCCGGCATCAATGCCGGCGCAGATGCGCAGTGATTCCGACCGAGTGACCGCCACGCGGCGCACCTTTGCCGCGTGTGGCCCGGCTTTTTCGAACGCTTCCCAGAATGCCGTGATCATGCTGGACGCTTCACCACGTGGCAGCGCCTTGATCACCGGCACCAGCGCGGCAACGATGCCTTGGCCGTAGAGGGCCAACCCCTCTTCGGCTTGCGCCCCCGCTTCCAGTCCAGCCTTGCGCACGTCAGCAATGGTCAATACATGTGAGCTTTCCATGACTTCACCTTTAGGTCGATTACCTGGCAATAGCGCCAGTGATGCCCATTCTACATGCTTGAAACCTTGTGTCAAGTGTGGGAATTACATGGTGGAATGGGAGTAATTCTTTTCTGGGGCGGGAGAGGGGGCAGGGGGGTTCGCGCGGGCGGGGCGGGGGGCTCGTTCATGGTCGCTCACATAGGACAACCAAAAAACCCGGAAAAGTTATTTTCCAACCTTGAACTATTCCAAGACCCCTACCAATAGAACACCCCCCTCACACTTGACAACCTCCAAAAATTCTGCCAGCCTACAGCAATACGCTACCTCTCTACCTGGAGGGCGACTGAAGTGGTACGCCCGCCCGCAACAAAGCGCGGCATAACTGGAGAACGACATGACAGACGAACGGTACAAAGCGATAATGGCCGATCTCGGCTATCCAAACTCACTCAGCTTACTGAGCGCGCTGAAACAGGTAGCAAGCGAGGCCGGACGTGAGCGCGCCTTAACCGAGCGGGAGGAATGCGCCATTATGGCCGAGAACTTTTCGACGCGCGACGGATACGAGATTGCGCATGCCATCCGGGCGCGCGGGGCTTGGTAGGGAGCCTGACATGATTGACACGAACGAATCTAAGACCAGCCCGAGGAATAACCCTCCCATGCGATTCGTCGCCGTCCGCAAGTGGAGAGACGGGGGAGAGCAAGTGATGGAGTATTTTGAGTCTGAAGCCAGTACGCTAAAATGGATAGCAAAGCAACACACGTCAAAAAAAGATTTTGTTTGGTGTGTTGGTGAATTCTAGTGTCGAAGCGAGCCCCATCCAAGATAGCCGGGCGGGAGACGCTGTGAGCGAGCCGATTAGAATCCCTGTGCGAGACTTGCTTGTCGAGGTTTTGATGATTCACGCTGACCCAGAAAACCCTGGCTACAACGAGTGCGACGTTGCGCCTTGCGCGTGGTGCGAGTCCGCGCGGGCGCACATTGCTGACATGGATAGGGCCGCCGCACATGAGTGTGGCTAAAGACCTGCTGGCATATCCCCTGCGCACGCCGCGCGGTAGTATAATCCTGCCAAGATGCAAGACCTGACACCCCGTCAAGCCGCCATCGCCGGCCCCGACGCAGACCCCGCCACCATTGGCGGGTACCCCCCGACGCTGCCCATCGAGCTGGCCCTGAAGGTGGCCCCTCTGCGGGAGATTCTGGAGGCGTACGAGATCACTCGTGGGCAGTGGGACGCACTGCGATACGACCCGGTGTTCGTGCAAGACCTAGCCGCTGCAGTGGAGCTGGTCAAGAAAGAGGGCGCCAGCGTGCGCCTCAAGGCCCGCCTGCAGTGCGAGGAGCTACTCAAGACAAGCTGGGCAATGATCCAGGACCAGACAGGTATCATTCCGCCCACGGTGCGTGCCGACCTGCTCAAGCACACCTTTCGCGTGGCCGGCCTGAACGAGCCGCCCCAGGCAGCGGCCGGGGCCAACGCCAATACGCTCAACATCCAGATCAACCTGGGCTGAGCTATGAGCAGCACGATTGTCTACACACCGCCAGCGACGATTAAGTCCTTTATCCGACATTACCTACCGAACGAATTATTCTACAATTGGGTGGTCGGCCCCGTCGGCAGCGGCAAGACAACTGGTTTATTTTTCAAGCTAGTCTACATGGCCAAGCTGCAAGAGCCCAGCCCCGATGGTATACGTCGTACCAAGGCAGTAATCGTCCGCAATACCGCTTCACAGCTACGGGACACCACACTGGCCAGCTGGAACTACTGGTTCAAAGACGGTGTTGCTGGTACGTGGCGGGCAACAGACTCGAAATTTACCTTGCGTTTTGATGATGTAGAGTGCGAAGTTCTATTCCGCCCGCTGGACACACCCGACGACATCGAGCGAGTGCTGTCACTGGAGGTGACATTCGCCATCATTGACGAATTTGTGAACGTACCGATCTCCATCATCGACGCGCTGTCCTCTCGTGTCGGTCGGTACAAGATGCCAGACGGCGTGGCCGTCACCAATTACGGGGTTTGGGGGTCGTCTAACCCGAGCACAGAGGACAACCAGTGGTACCCGTACCTGCACGAGAACTTGCCGGATAACGCGACGTACTTCCACCAGCCATCAGGCTTCTCAGACCAAGCAGAGAACCTGGAGAACCTACCTGGTAGACGTAAATACTATGAGAACCAGGCTAAAGGTAAGAGCCCTGCATGGGTCAAGCAATACATTGACGCAGAGTGGGGGTTCAGTGCAGAAGGGAAACCCGTCATTGATACCTTTAACGCTGACTTGCACGTAGCCAAGTCATCCCTCAACTACGATCCAGCCGCAGATTTGATCCTTGGGTTCGACCCAGGGCTGGCCGGCAGCGCGTTTGTGTTTGGGCAGGAGGATTTGCATGGTAGATTGAAAGTCTACGGGGAGCTGGTCCAGTCCGGGTATGGCGTGACCCGGTTGATCTCGGAGCGCCTCAAACCCTATTTGCGGCGACGGTTCCCTGGTGCGCACGTGGTCATATCTCCTGACCCGGCAGCCGCGTTGCGCGCGCAGCTGAACGAGAAAACTGTTATTGACGAGCTAAAAAAGCACTTTGATGTAAAGTATGAGACCAATAATCGCCTGCCCAAACGCCTCAATGCGATTGAGAAGTACACTACTCGGCTTACAGACGTAGGCCCGGCGCTGTTGATTGATCCGCACGAGTGCCCGCTCCTGGTGAGAGCGCTCAAAGGCGGCTGGAAGTTCGAGATCAACCCCAAAACCGACAGCATCAAATCCCCAGAGCCCCTCAAAAACCACCCGTACAGCGACACCGGGGATGCCTTCGGGTATCTTGCGAGGTATTATGACTACCTGGGCGAACGAGCAGAGCGGCGGTCGCGCGGCAATATACCGGCTGCGGCGCGGCAGCCTACCAACACATATCACTTCAGGTAGCCCACTATGAGCGCAGTCATCTCCGACCTGAATTTGCCGGCTGTTGAGCCCGAGCTGCCGCCGCTCACATCCAACGATCTCGAAGGGATCGCGTCCAAATACGCATCTTTGTTCACCACCTACTCCAATGACCGCCTGATCGCTGAGCAGCGGTGGCTACGCAATTTACGTCAGTACCTGGGCATCTACGATCCCGACATCGAGTCTCAACTGGGCAATGACCGATCCAAGGCGTACCCCCGCATAACCCGTATCAAGTGCGTCAGCGTGGTGTCGCGCCTGATGAACCTGATGTTCCCTGGGAACGAGCGCAACTGGGCGCTAGACGCTGGGCCGGAGCCCGACATGGCGCCGGAAGATGTGCAGGCAGCCATCGAGAAGGTGGTCCAGGCCCAGCAGGCCGCCGGGCTGCCGCCTGAGCTGACTGAGGAGACGGTCCGGGACGCGGTGCAAGAGCTGGCCAAGGAGAAGGCGGCGCGGCTGTCGGCGGTCATCGACGACTACTTGCAAGAGCTTGGCGGGGATCAGTCGCAGGATCATATCTCGCTGAACCGTCAGGTGATCTCCTCGGGGGTGATGTACGGGACTGGGGTGATGCTGGGTCCGTTCGTGCGGACGCAGAAGCAGGTGCGCTGGGGCGTGCAGGACGGTCTGCCGGCGCGCATCGAGACCGAGAAGTACAAGCCGCAGTTTGAGTTTCTGACGGTGTGGGACTACTTCCCGGATATGAGTGCGAAGAACCTGCGGGATAACGACGGGTATTTCGTGCGGCGCATCATGACCAGAAAACAGGTGCGTGACCTGAGTGAACGGCCCGATTTCTTTGGTAACATCATCCAGAGCTACCTCGCGTTCGAGGGCAAGCAGGGCAACTACAAGCCTCGCACTATCGACACCGAGCTGAAGACCCTGGGCGTCAAGGTCAATGTCAACGAGCAGACTACCGAGACCTCCAAGTACGAGGTGTTGACATGGTACGGCCCGGTGCCGGTCAAGATGCTCCTGCAGGCGCGGGTGCCGCGGGAGGAGGACATTGACACCGAGCTGCCAGGCGAGGTCTGGATGCTGGGGGGCAGGGTCATCAAGGTGGCTGTGAACCCGTGGTACGACCTGGGCGCCGACATCAGCACCTGTCACACGTTCACCTTTGACGTGGACGACACCAGCCCACTGGGCAACGGGCTGCCCAACGTGGTGCGGGACAGCCAGCTCTCCATCTGCGCTGCCACGCGCATGACCCTGGACAACTCGTCCGTGGTGTGCGGCCCCAACCTGGAACTGAATGTGGACCTGCTGCGGCCGGACCAGGACTTGACCAGCATCCACGCCTACAAGCGGTGGTACCGGGAAGGGACTGGCGCGGACGCGCAGCAGGCCGCGGTGCGCAACGTCAACATCGACAGCCACATCCCGGAGCTGCTGAGTGTCATCCGGCTGTTCATGGAATTCGCGGACGCCGAGACCTTCGTCGGGCCGGCGACGGGCGGAGACATGTCGCGTGGCCCGAGTGAGCCGCTGCGCACCGCGGCGGGGGCGTCCATGTTGCGGGGGGATGCCGCCCTGCCGTTCAAGGACATTGTCCGCAACTTTGACATGTTCACCCAGTCGGTGATTTACTCGTTGGTGTGGTTCTGTCGTAAGTTGGGGCAGCACCCGGAGGCTGAGGGCGATTTCAATGTGATCGCACGTGGAGCGACAAGCCTGATCTCCAAGGAAGTGCGAGGGATGCAGATCGACCAGCTTGCCAACACGCTGCGTCCCGAGGAGATGGAGCACGTGGACCCTCGTCTGATGGTCGAGCAGCGGTTTGCAGTGAGGGATTTGACTGATATGCTGTTGCCGGTGGCCGAAGTGCGGCGGCGTCAGCAGGCTGCGCAGCAGGAGGCGGCTGAGGCCAAGACCCTGCAGACCGAAACTATCCGGGCAGAGATTCGGGATACCTTGGCCAGTGCGTTCAAGGACGTATCTCAAGGGATCAAAAATACTGCGGTAACTGAAAAGACCCGCGCTGAGGTGGTCAATACCGCCTTGGACACATTGCTAGGAGGTGTACAGAATGGCGAGCAACCGAGTGCTCCCGAGCAACAGCAAGCTGTTCCTGGAGTCGGTGGAGGTGGTCCGTAATGCGCGCCACACATCAGAAATCCAGGCAGTGCTCAGGATGTTCAAGCTGCTGGAGGAGGGGGCTGTCGAGGAGCTGGTCTCGACGCCCAAGGACGAGCATGATGCTCACGTCGCTGTGATACAGTTGCTGCGCAAGCTCCACGCGCATATCGTGGAGCCCACATTCGCCGAACGCCAGGCTGCTTTTCAGGGTAAATCTTGATGTCTACCACTATTAAAATATCGCAACTTGAGTTAACTCTTGGTGAAGCCCGAGAGCTGTATTTGCAGCTTCACGAGGTGTTTGGAGAGAAGTTGTGCCCATGCTTACCTCCTATGTATGTGCCTGTTCCAGTACCATACCTAGCCCCGGTTGCGCCCGCACCGTGGTACCCATATTCCACAAACCCCCCATATACGTTGTACCCAATTATCACATGTTCTAACACGTCGGCTGCTACTGTAATGGAGGCGCACAATGGCAACTGCTAACCCCCCGACTGTCACACTACCTGACACGCCCGCCGAGTCGGCTGATTTCGACTCGGCGTTCGACATGTTTTCGACTCCGGAAGGTCAGACCGCGCCATTGCCGGTTGACGAGCAGCCGACCGAGCCGCCGTCCGGCGAGGCTCCTGCAGAAAGCGGGGAGGCTCCTGCAGAAAGCGGGGAGGCTCCTGCAGAAACTCCCAAGCTACCGGAGGACAAGGCGGCGAAGGACAAGCCCGCCGAACCTCCGGCCGAGTCCGACGAAGCCCTACTGGCCCGTCTGGCGGCCTTGGTAGGGAAGACTCCCGCTCAGGCTGCGCCGGCTCCGCAGCCCGAGTCTGTCCAAGCCGCCCCGCAGCCGGCACCTGCGATCTTCACTGAGGCCGAGACCAAGTTCCTGCAGGAGTACGAGCAGGAATGGGGCGAGGTCAGCCGCGGCGAGGCGCTGAAGCGGCGCGCTGAGACTCAGGCCCTGGTCGAATACCTGTTCACCGAGATCGCCAACGAGTTGCGGCCGTTGGCGCAGGGGTACCAAGAGCTGCAAGCAGCTGCGCGCATGGGCGTCATTCAGAGCAAGGTGCCTGCGTACGAGACGGTGAAGGCTGATGTTGCCAAGTGGGCGGAGGCTCAACCCGCCTACTTGCGCGGCGCGTACCAGAGTGTGCTACAGTCTGGCAATGCAGAGGATATAGCGGACCTGGTGGCCCGCTATACCAAGGAGACGGGGACAGCCCCGACTCCCGCCCCAGTAGTAAAACCGGTAACTGAGCTGCCTTCGTCTGCCAAACAAGCGGCAGCGGCGTTGGCCCCAGTCAGTTCCAAGCGGTCCACGGTCGCGGCGGCGGATGTTGATCGAAATGATTTCGACGGCGCCTTCGCAAAGTTCGCTGGATCAAGTAACTAGGAACTTTTGACACCTGTCTTGACAGGTATGGGCCAACTTAGGAGCTATTATCATGGCTGAAATCACTACTTACGGTGACATCTCCCCGGCTGTTGCGGCCTGGTCCGTTGTGACCATGCTCAAGCGGGGTCTGCCGTACCTGCACTTCGAGAAGTTCGGTCAGACCTACACCCTGCCGACCAACAGCACGACCACCGCCAAGTTCCGTCGGTACTTCCTGTCGGGTGCGACGGGCTCTGCGGGCACCGGCACCGGTGCGTACTTCACCCCGGTGGCCACCACGCCGCTGGTGGAAGGCGTCACCCCGACCGGGCGCAAGCTGGCCAACCAGGACTACACGGTCACGTTGAACCAGTACGGCGATTTCGTCACCATCACTGATGTCATCGTGGACACTCACACGGACCAGGTGCTGTCGCAGGCTACCGAGAATCTCGGTGAGTCGGCGGCGCTGACCAAGGAGATTCTTCGCTTCAACGTGCTCAAGGCCGGGACCAATGTGTTCCGCGGTGGCGCGGTGGCGGCTCGGAACCTCATCGTCACTGCTCCCACTCTGACCGACATGCGCCGCGTGGCTACTGGCCTGAACCGCCAGAACGCCCGGAAGATTTCCTCGGTGCTTGCGTCCACCCCGGACTTCAACACCAAGTCGGTCGAGGCGTCCTTCATGGTGGTGTGCCATCCGGACTTGGAGTCGGACTTCCGCGGTATGGCTGGTTGGAAGCCGGTGGCGGACTACGGCCCGCACACGACCCCGTTCGAGTCCGAGATCGGCTCCATCGAGCAGTTCCGGGTGATGACCAGCACGGTCTGCGCGCCGTATGCCGACTTGGGCGGCGCCAACGCCGCGCTGCGAGGCACGACCAACCCCGCGGTGGCCATCGACGTGTATCCGATCCTGGTCTTCGGTCGAGATGCGTACGGCATCGTGCCGCTGAAGGGCAAGTCGTCCATCACCCCGATGGTGGTCAATCCCAAGCCGGCCTCCGGCGACCCGCTGGCTCAGCGTGGCACCGTGGGCTACAAGTTCTGGGATGGTACGGTGATCCTGCAGCAAGCCTTCATGGCTGTGCTGGAGGTCGGCGCCACGGCGTAACCACAGGAGGAGGGGGAGCATTTACTCCCCCTCCTGTTTCTGCACATCACTGAGGACTGACACATGGCTCTGACCACCAACACGCAGTCATCGACTGCCGGCATCGTCAATCACAAGACCGGCTACGTCGTTTCCGATGGCGGCGCTGCGGCTGCAACGACCTTCACGCTCGGGTTCGTCCCTCGCATCGTGCGGTTCCACAACGTCACAGATCGCATCAGTGACGAGTGGCTGACAGGCATGGCGGCTGCAAGCTCCATCCACACCGTCGCGGCCGGCACGCGCACCCTGGAGACGACCAACGGCATCACCGTGGGCACGGACGGTACGTTCACCGTCACCGCCACTACGATGGTCGCCAGCAAGACGTTCGTCTGGGAAGCGATTGGCTAAGTGAGCAGTGACATGTCAGATGGCATCAAGATTACCCGCCTTGCCAATGGGTTCGAGGTGTGCTTCCAAGACCCTGACATCGTGGCTGCGAACAAGAAACTCGACGGGAAGGGCATGTCAGCCTGGCGTGATCCGGAAGTTGAGATGGCCTTTGAATCGGCAGACGCAGTGGTTAGTTTCTTGGGGAAGTACCTTGAGAAGCTGACCGCTGCCGAGTCGTTCGACACGGCGTTCATGAAAGCATTGAAGACGGAGTAGTTCATGGAAAGTAACCTGACCCTACCACTGGCTGTTGACGAGATCGAGCCCCCCAAGGCACCACGCGCGAAGGCCAAGGCTGCTCCCGAGCGGGTGAAGATCATCCTGGAGGAGAGCGAGCACATCCCTCCGACCGGCTTGTTTGTCGGCGACAACGGCGTCGGGTACATCCTGGTGGCTGGGGAGGAGATCGACGTGCCGGTTGGTGTCGTCGAGATTCTGTCCAACGCCGTCACCGCAGTGGCCGTCGTGGACCCGCAGACGCTGCAGATTATTGGGCATCGCCCCCGCCAGATGTACCCCTTCCGGCGTGTGTAATGACCGTCCAAGAGCTGCTGGATGAGCTGAACAAGAACGTCCTCCGGGATCGCTCAGGGCTTGTCTCTGGGCCGGCCGACAACTTGTGGGACGACAGCTCGCTGGTTCAGTATCTGAGTGACGCGCAGCGGCTCCTGGCCTCTCGCGCGTTGGTGCTGCATGACTCCACGACCCCAAGCGTTGTGGAGGTGACCCTGAGCACAGGCACCGTGCAGTACCGCCTGCACTCGTCCATCATTGCCGTGCTCTCCGCCAAGTACGGGGACGACACCCGCGACATGCACCGAACCGGGCACTCGGCACTGTCCTCGTTCACTGTACCGGATACGCGGTTCTTCGATCCGAACACCTTGGCCGCCCTACCGCCAGGCAAGCCCCTCGCCTGGGCGTCGGACGAGCAGATCGACACGAAGGCCGGGGTGTCCGGCTCTGTGAGCTTTCGGGTGTACCCTGCCCCGACCGCGGAGTATGCGAGCACACCCATCCGCCTGCGCACCATCCGCAAGCCGCTCAAGCCGCTGTCGCTGGACAACCTTGACGCGACGCCCGAGATACCCGAGGACTACCACTACGCGCTGCTGGACTGGGCCGCCTACCGCGCCCTGCGCAACATCGACAGCGACGCAGGCAACTTCTCGACCGCCGACAAGTTCCGCCAGACCTTCGACGAGATGGTAGCCCAGGCCCGCAAGGACGTGCTGCGCAAGCTGTTTGCGCCCACCTCGTGGGCGTTTGGTCGCAGCGGGTTTGTGTGGGAACATTAGGGCATAGCCACATAGGTGACACAGCATGAGCGGATTCGACAAAAGCATCTTGGGCATACGGGTTGTCCAGGATAATGTGCTGGCTGGCGCCATGTCCGTACCCGTACGCCTGCCGGTCACGGGGGCCAGTGTTACCGCCTCTCCGGTATCGGGCGGAACCATGCGCGTGTTCCGGTCTACCTCGCCGTGGGACTATATCCAGTCTGACCTGGCTGGCGGCAGCCTGTCTTACGCCAACCTGATCGCCGGCACCCAGCCGACCAAGAGTGTCTGGATGCTGTGGCTGTCTGGAGCCGTGACTGCCGTCACCAACGAGGGGCCGATTGAGTCTGCAGGGGATGTGGCCGTCATTGCGACGGCGACCACCCAGGCGGGTGTGCTGGAGGTGTCCGGCTGATGGCCATTCCAACTCGTGTCCCCCGCCTGTACCGACCTTCCAGCTCTGTCCCGGACGGGTCCGCGATACCCATCACCACCTTCGCCGCCCTGCCGTCCGCCGGCAGCGTGCCGGGCCAGCTGCGGCAGTTGTCGGACGTGAACAACATCATCGTACAGGCCCGAGATATCTGGCGCCCCTATGGGGGGAGTCAGGTGCTGGCGATGCGGACGCTGAACCCGGTGACGGTGCAATCCCTGGCGGGAGAGGTTGCCGAGACGATCGGGCCATTTCCGGGCGGGTTGGTGCGCGCCGGGATGCGGCTGGAAATGATCGTAGATTTTCGCCATTCTGGGATAGGTACGGGGATTCGAACAGCACAGGCGCTAGTTAATGGGAACGCCATCTGGTGGCACTCCCAAGCGCCAACTTCAGGAGCCGATCTCGCTGGCAACAGATTTTCCGCTATCGACGTGGTGTCAGATACCTCGGCAGCCCATCGACGCTGGGCTAGTACCACGAGTAGCTTCGATATTGGCCGGCCGGGAGCAACCTCCACCTATGATTTCTCAGCGCCGTGGTACATCGATTTATTGCTGACCTCCTGCAGCGAAACCGCCGTCACCATCACCTCCGCAAGCTGGGCCGCGGGCATAGCGACGTACGGCACCTCCGCGGTGCATACGCTGGCGGTGGGCGACAAGACCGTGATCGCAGGCATCACGCCCACGGGCTACAACGTAGCGGCTGGGGCAATCGTGCTGTCGGTGCCGACTACAACCTCATTCACCGTTGCAATTGCGAGCGATCCGGGTGCCTACACGTCTGGCGGCACCAGCTCGCGGATCAGCAACATGAAAAGCCTGTCCTACATCCTGACACTGAAGGGCTGAGACAATGGAAAAAGCAACGTCACTCGCTGATGCAATGAAGCGTTTCCCCGGCTGGGAGTTGTACAAGGATTCAGAAACCGAGTACCGCTGTTACGCGCCGGGCGAGATTGTGCGCCCCGCGCCGCCCGAGACAAACGTCCCGCAGGAGGTGTCTCCCCTGCAGGCGATGTTGGCCCTGGACAAGGCCGGGATGTCTGCCGCCTACGAGGCGTGGGCCACAGACCCCGCCCGCACGTTTGCCGAGCGGGCATTTATCAACCGCGCGCAGGTGTGGCGCCGGGACGATCCGCTGATGCAGGCCGCCGCAACAGCCCTGGGCATAAGCCCGGAGCAGCTGGATCAGTTGTTCGCGCTGGCGGCCACGCTGTGAACGCGCTGACACGCATCGCAGTCGGCGCGCTGGGCGGTATCCGCTGGCTGCTGCTGGCCGTGGGCACGTTCGCTAATTACCTGGCCGCCAAAGCCAGGACCGCCGCCGAGCAGCTGCACCGATGACCTGGCTGCTGTTTTGGCTTGCACTGGCCGGCCTGGCGCTGCTGGCCGTTGCCATCATCCGCCTTAGCGATGCCGACGATGCCGCCGAGGCCCAAGCAAACCTGGCGCGGCTGCTGGCGGAGCAGGCCGATGACCGGCTGTCTGACTGAAGCTGCGAAGGTACGTGGCCGGGCGCGCATCCGCGGCTTGACGCCGCCTCCCGAAACGGCGGATGATCGTATTCTGCACCGCGCTCTGAGTATCCCAATGGTGTTCGATCAGCCTTCTCGCCAGCCCAAACCCACCGCCAAGTGGCGCCGCATGGCTGACATGTACAAACGCTTCGCTGCCGGGCATCAAGGCGCTGACTTCGGCGAGGAGGCAGCCTTGATCATGTTCCTGCATGAGTCCACAGGCACCCCTCTGCCTGACCCCAAGTCCAACGGCTATGCCCTCGGCAAAAAGTGGATGGATGTCACCGTGGCCATGTGGAAGGAAGATATTCTGCTGGGCAACCTGTTCGCCTTCGAGTTGATTGACGACTACCCCGACTGGTTCCTGGAACGTATCGGGGTGCTGGAGCTTGGGCCGTTGGGGGGCATCCCGCTAGAGGTCCAGCGCGAAGTATTAGCAGGTATTCAATGAACTTTCGTGACCAGCTTGCAGCTATGCTGAATGATCTCACTCCAGAGGAGGTGCGGCCTTCCGCACAGATTGTCGAGAACGCTGTCGCGTTTGTGTCGCGGCTACCTGACGAAATGCCGCATCCTGAAGTAGGGCTAGACCCCGATGGAGATATATCCCTCGACTGGATGTCCACACGAGGCGTTTTTACTGTGAGTGTAGGCACTATATGTGAAACTGCCCCTTACGCCATGAATTTAAGCGGGCGGAGCGCGCACGGCGTAGCTCCAATAGAAGATATTTTACGTGAACTAAAGGACTATCTGCGCGTGCTTACTGGGTTAGAGGCAGTTCAAGGAGGGTAACCATGCCGCTCAAGAAGGGTTCATCGCAACAAACTATCAGCGAAAACTTCCGGAAAGAGATTCACGCTGGGCGTCCCCGAGCGCAAGCCATAGCGATTGCCATGCAGCAGGCCGGTAAGGTCAAACCTGCTGCGAAAAAGAAACCTGCGAAACGGTAGAGGGCCACATGTCAAAACTCCGCACTATCTGGGCACGTATCAGCCGGCGCCGGCACGTGATGCTGATCGGCCTGTCCGCGCTGGGCATCTGGCTGTCGCTGCGCACGGACCCGGACAACGGGTGGGCCACGGCACTGGGCGGGCTGGCGGTGTTGCAGGGCGTGTGGGCCGTCGCCGCCGCGCACCTGGCGCGCAAGACCCTCGCCGACTACCCGGAGGCCGACCAACGCGGCCTGTTCGCCAAGGCGTTGGAGCACCCCATCGGCTCCGGGCTGGCGCTGGTGGCGCTGGCGATCATGTTTTTGGGCGCCTGCATTGTGTTCTCTCCGCGGGCGCATGCGCAGGTGCCTTCAGGCTTTTACACCTACGGCCCCGTCCTCGCCGAGGAGCAGCGCAAATACTGGCCAGAGCATCCTGACCTCCCCGCACTGGCCGGCCTGGTCGAGCAAGAATCGTGTGTCAGCCTGCGGTCGAGCCGGTGTTGGAACCCCGCCGCACGCCTCAAGACCGCCCGCGAGGAGGGGGCAGGTATGGGGCAAGTCACTCGGGCCTATCGCGCTGACGGCTCCCTTCGCTTTGACAGCTTGGCCGAGGCTGTGGATCAGTATGGTAGCGCCCTTGCCGGCCTGTCGTGGGGCGCGGTTTATACCCGGCCGGACCTGCAGTTGCGTACGATGGTGCTGATGTCTCGTGACGCCGCCAAACCGTTTGTACACACAAAAGGGTGGCTGCACTTCGGTGATGCTGGGTACAACGGCGGCGTGACTGGCGTTAAGAAAGAGCGTCGCGCTTGCGCCATGACTGAGGGCTGTGACCCTAAACTCTGGTTCGGGAACGTCGAGAAACACTGCCTCAAGAGCCGGCAGCCGTTATACGGCACCCGCACCGTGTGTGACATCAACCGAGCGCATGTTGCCAATGTGTTCGGCTTCCGCCGTGCGCGCTACGTGGGGTTGATCTGATGGTAGGTTATCGTAAGTTCATCGTAGCACTACTGTTTTGGGCTAGTGCTAGTGTGCTGTGTGCTGTGGGACAGCTTGGCGGTGGGGAGTTCGTTGCTATTGCCGGACTCGTAACAGGGCTTTACGGCGCAGCGAATGCTGCCAGTAAGTTTGCGGTACCGGCCAAATGAATATCCGCCTCATCGCCTACGCCGTCGCCTTCGGCGCACTGCTGCTGGTCGGCTTTCAGTGGCACGCGCGGGGCAAGGAGATCGACAGGCTGAACAAAGTCAACGGCGAGATCACGGCACAGTACGCTCAGTGCGCAGCCCAGCAGAAAGCGTCCGACGAAGCGCTGACCACCCTCCGCGCCGCAGGTGAGGCGGATAGGCTCAAGCGCGAGGATGCAGAACGCAAGTCCGCCCAGACCGTTGCAGACTCCGAACGGAAAGTCCGCGCAGCCCTCACCGCCCACGTCCCCACCGAATGCCCCGCCGCGATGCAGTGGCTCGGAGATTACGGGCGGGAATTGTCCAACCGCTGGGAGCCTAGCCGATGAGAATGATTCTCATTCCTATTCTTGCTCTGCTCGCCGGCTGCGCCAGCGCCCCGCAGGTGGTCGAGCGTCGCGTCGAAGTCCCCGTCGCTGTACCCTGTCCCGCGCCACAGCGCCCTCCGCGCCCGCACTTACCGCTCGCCGACCTACCTCCCGATGCCACGGCCGCCGACATTGCCCGTGCTACGGCGGCCAGCATGGAGGCGATTTCCGGGTATGCGCAGGCACTCGAACTGCTATTACGACCTTGAGCATCCCGTTCCCGCACAAGTGCGTAGGCCGGCCGGGCGCAGTCAAGATGGGCTTCGCAGACCAGTGCTCGGTATGTGGGCGCCGACCACCAAAACCCCCGCCCCCGCAGAAGGTAGTGCGCCAGTTGCGGTAGACTAAGCGCCAGCGGGCGCACACCCAGGAGAGATAGTGATGGCCACTGACTACGTGACGAAGAAACCCCAGTGGCCGTACGCCCTCCGCGACTTGGTTCGGCAGCCAGTTCCTACGACCCCCACACCCCCGCCCTCCGCGGCGTTTCGTGCCGGGCGTGCGGTGCGCGATCTGCCCGGCAACATCGACCAGGCGGCCAACAGTTTCGTGGTCGGGCGAATCATGGACAGCATCAATGCTGGCCGTGCGCTACAGCGCAATGTCATCGACCCGACAGTGGGGGCGGTCCGAGACTTCTCGACTGCTGTTTCTGGGGGTAATCCGCCTCCCACGCCCGTTACGTCTGCCCCGCTTGCCCCTCCGGCCCCGCTTGCGAGTGGCGCGTCGGTGCTGCAGCGCCCTGCTCCGGAGGCTCCTGTCGCTGCGCCTGTCACGGGAACTCCAGCACCACCTTCTGCCGGCCCGAACCTGCTCGCCCAGCAGCGCAACACCGCCCCCGATCTGTACCCCAATCGTGCAGTGCTCCCCGCCCGTGGCGGGCAGCCCGCCGCAACCTTTACTGGGCCGCAGGTCGCCAGCCTGAGCGCGCGTGTGAACGGCGGCAGTTACGCCCCGCCCGCCCTCAGCCAGGCTGCTGCCCCCGCAGTCTTCCAGTCCGGCACCCGCGGCAACGACGGTGTGTCCCGTGCCGTTCAGGCACGTGGGCAGATGTTGGATCAGCTCTACCAGCAGGCGCTTCAGCGCGTCAACAGCAACCAGTTGAACTCGTACGGCGACCTGTTTGATCGCAAGCGGGACATGAACACCCTGGCCCAACTCGGCCCCCTCGTTCAGGCCGGCGGCAGCAACGTGGTCCAGGCTGCAGGCGATGTTCTGAATGCCAACACCGCGCAGCGTGGGCAGGACATCAACCGCGAAGGTAACTTCCTGAGCGCGGACACGCAGCGCTATGGCATCGACCGAGGCTTCGAGAGCACTACTCGCGGGCAGGATATTACCCGCGAGGGCAACCTGTTGAGCGACGACACGCGGCGGTATGGCATTGACCGGGGCTTCAAGAGCAATCAGAACCAGCAAGCTACAACCTTGCAGGGATACATGGTTCAAGCTCAAGGGGCGCAGGCTGCAGCTCAGCAGAAGGCCGCCCAGGATGCACAGAAACTTGCCATCCAGAACCCTGACTATATGCTGCGAGCAGAAGCAGCTACTGGGCGGACGCTTAATCCTGACGGTACATGGCGGAATTTGACGCCAGAGGAGCATGCCGTCAGCCTGAAGCGGTGGCAGGATTACAAAGGGATAGCCAATCCTCTCGATCTACTTAATGTCGGGAAGTAGTACCCTTCATGGCCATTAACGACTACCAGCGTAGGTCGATAACGCCTGAGCAGCAGTTATTGCAGATGGGGACTGTACAGTACCCCTCTGCGGCTCCGGCTGTCCAGAAACCTGGTCTGTTGGGAGAGTTTATTCGGTCGGCCAAATCAGTAGTTGGAGGCACGGTTGCTGGAGCAGGGCAACTTGCAGGTGATCTGCCAGTCGTCGAGCAAGACAATGCTTTGCGGCAGTATGGGCGGGATGTTGTTGAGTCGAATGCCTCCAGCATAGCTGGATTTGGAGACGCTGCTCATAGCCCTCTTAGAGCAACAGCGTCTTTTCTCGGGAACGCGGCTGGTAGTGTAGGGGCAGCAGGGGCTGTTGGTTTGGCTGGGCGCGCTGTACTTGCTGCTGCCCCTACTGTAGCGGCATTTAACGCTCCGCTAGGACTTATTACGGCTGGCGCCGGTTGGGCATTGTCTACGGTTGGTCCCGCGGCTACCTGGGCGTTGGCATCATACGGCCGCTCGCGCGCCGCGCAAATCGAGAAAGACCCTACCAATGAGTCGTCGCTCGGAGCTAAGTTAGCTGCAGGGGCGGGGGCTGCAGGCGTAGCGTATGTAGAAAAGTTTGGTGCTGAGCGGTTGTTAGGTGGAAGAACATTTCTCAATGAGGCGATAAAACCAGGGAAGTTAGGATCGCGTATTTGGCAGGGGGTCAAGCGCGCCGGAATTGAGGAGGCTGTCGAAAACGTACCGCAGAGTATGCTCGAACAGCTTGTGTCGTTCGATAATCCTCTGTCAGCCAAGAGTCTGCAACAGACAGCTTTCGAGTCGGTCGCAGGGGCTATTGGTGCGGGGGGCCTAGGCGGCGTTTCTGCGGGCGCCTTCGGCCCCCGTCCAGCCCAATCAACCGTCCCCCCACAGAACATTCCGACAGAGGATTTGGGGCGCAGCGTGGACGAGATTCTCGCGCCGCAGCAGCTCGACCTGCCTTTGTCCCAGGCGCCGTCCCGCCCGGCAGCGCAGCGGCAGCTTGAGCTGCCGGATTTTGAGGCGCCAGGAGAGCTGCCTCCGCCCGCACCGCCGCTCCCACCGGGAGCGCCACCAGACACCAGTCGGCAGCTTGACTTACCGTTGCCTGGGACACAGCAGGACTTATCACTTCCGGCGGTACCTCCAGCCCCTACGGCAGGGCCGTTCCGAACGCAGACCGAACTTCCCGGCCTGGAGCCCATGCCCGCCCCAACGCGGGCGGACTTTGCCCAGCCGGCTGCCACCCCTGGTGCGCAGTTCAATTTGCCGTTTTTCGGCGACCAGCCGCCGCCCGCACCCCCGCCTCCGACACCCTTTGCTGCCCTGCCTGCAACAGCCATTCCGAAAGGGCTGCCGTCTACCTACAAGGCGGCATTCGAGCAGGCCGCCACACCCGAAGACTTGGCCACGCGCATCCGCAAGGTGTTCTACGACAAGGCGGTCGTCGGTCAGTCGGCGGCGCGATACGTACTGGGCGAGGGGCGGACAAACCTACTGACGATGTACCAGGCCGTCACCGGCCAGGAGATGCCCAACAGTGAGGCACTTGCGCAGGAGTTTGAGCCGGCGGATGTTGAAGCGGCGCCGGCAGTTCCATCGCCCCCGGCCGTTCCGGCGGCACCAGTCGCACCTGCACCGGTAGCAGAAGCGCCTCTCTTGGAGGCTGCGCAACAGCCAGCTCAGACAGCCCCTGCCTCCGCCCCAGCCGATGTAAGTAGTGCGTTTACGACATCAAAGGGCTCGACTTATGTTGTGCATCCCGATCAAACAACAACGCGCAACAAGGCGCCCCGCGACCAAGTTGGCCATGAAGGCGACTCGGGGCTAAAAACTAGAAGCGCCAAGACGGTTTATGTGGACGGAACAGCCGCACTGCTGTCAGCCGCCGGGTTGAGTGATCTGGGCGAGAAAGGCGCGCGTGTAGCCATAAAAGACGGCAAGGCTACGCTGTTGATGTGGAATGAGGCGCAAGGACGCTGGGGCGCTGCGCCATCATCAACGAACATACCGATATACGCCGAGCCGGCGGTAGGCCGGTCGCCCTTGGAATTGTGGCGCCCTACGATGGACGTTCCCGGCTATGAAGCATATAGAGGCATGCATGCCGGAAATCCGATTGTTAGCGTCGGTGAGCAGTCGGCAGATACTAAGAGTAGTCCGGAAGTAGGGCAGCAGCCTGCCCAGGCCATACCCAAGCTCACCTTAGCTAAAGCCAAGCGGATGCTGGCCCTACCAACCAATCAGTTATCCCGAGAGAGTAGAGCCTATCTGGAGCAGTATGTACTAGAGACCGAGCAGGCTTTGGCCGAAGCTCGCACTCTCGGTAAGTACGACAGCAAGCCCGGAGAGTTCAGCCCAGCCGAGAAGGAGCTGCGCAAGAAAGGCAAGAACACACCCGCACCCGGAACCGTTGAGACCATTGACGGGGCCAAGCACATACCCTTCGCAGCGGCTGTCGAGGCCGCGCGCCAGATGGTGGCGGACGGCCTGCCGGGCGACCTGGCGACCAACATCAACGAGCGGCTGGGCTTACGCCGTGCTGACGCCAAGCGTGTGGCCAGTGAGGTGCGCAAGACTACACCTCAAGCATCGCAGACCACAGCCCACGGCGCAAAAGGTGTTGCTGTACCTACTGTCATCCGCGAGCTTGTCACCAAACTAGGTCGGGCAGCGTACACCAAGCTGCGCAAGGTGATGACGGTTGTAGCTGATGTCCCTGCGATGGTGGAGGACATGCAGCGCAGAGGCTCCAGCTTTACCGGAGCGATGCGTTCGTATGTTGGGCAGGCTGCAGCGCGACAAGACTTTGAGCTAGAGAACCAACTCAACATTGCCCGAGACATGGAGGCGGCCAACACTGACCCAGAAAAAATCCGTCTGATGACCGGGTGGTTCAGGAACCCCTACGACAACAAGTGGCGGTATGAGGTTGCTGACGACCAGGCTAAGTTACTCAAGGCGTGGCCTCCGAGTAAAGCTGGAGAGACAGCACCGGACGGGCTTGTTGAGTCTCCTGTGTTTGGGGATAAGACGACGTACAAGCTTGAGGATGTGCTCGACCACCCACGGCTGTACGCGCTTTACCCAGAGGCGAGGGGTATCGAGTTCGTTGTTCAGCGCCGGTTTTTCGACGTATTCGAGGAGATTCAGGGGTGGTTTGACCCTGCGCAAAATCGTATTGTTGTTACCCCAAACGCTACTGACCCGCTGTCTACCTTGCTGCATGAGGTGCAGCATTGGGTGCAGGTGAGCGAAGGGCTCGCGTTTGGCGGCAATTCGGACTCGGTTGTTTCCCTACTTACTCCTGAGCAGAAGCGACGTGTAACTAAGTCCGCTCTGCGCAAAGCGTTGGATGAGGTGCATGAACTTGCTTTGGCGGCGGCACTGGCTAGAATTGCTGATGGTGCCCCTGCGTTTGTGACATATGCGCAAACCTATGAGGTGTCGAGAGCGGCGGAAGCAGAGTATGTTGCAGCCGGGCGGCCGGAGGGAGACCTTAAAGCTACTTGGGTGCGGGCCGCTAATGCCCGGACGGATGCGTATATTGCTTTGCGTGCGTGGGCTAAGACTAGAGGTATTGAGGGGAATACGCTATCTAGGTTCATCGCCTCCGCGGTAAACGGGAAGAGTATCATTGAGGAGGCAGAGGCCGCTCTAGCCGAGGCTAACGAGCGTGTTGAGTTGTTGCAGGCCGGAGACGACGCCGCTTTAGTGCAGGTACTAGAGAAATCCGGGGAAACCTACAAACTTTACCGTGCTATCGCCGGGGAGATTGAGTCGCGGGACGTTCAGGCTCGGCAGAATCTGGATGAGGTTGAGCGGCTGCTGACACCGCCATACAGTTCATCCGACATCCCGAGCGAGGATGTTATTGTCCATTTTCATGTCGGGGGTACCACCAGATCGGTACAGCTTAGCCAGGTGTTTGAGGGGGAAATTAGCAACATCACCGGCCTGTACGATCCCTCGACCGATCACACCTACATCGTCGCAGGCAACTTGCCGGCTGCCGATAGCACGTGGGGCGTGTTCCTGCACGAGGTTGGCGCGCACTATGGCCTGGAGAAAATGCTGGGTACGCGCGCCCACAACTATGTGCTCAGCGAGATCAGCCGACTGGTGCGAGCCAAAGACGCTGCGCTGCTGGATGTAGCCCGGCGCGTGAACACTGTCGAGCAGCTTGGACTCGACCCTGCAGCACCCGCTTTCGCAGAGCAATTCGCGGCGCGAGCGGAGGCTGACCCGCAGATTGCCCGCGAGGCGGTGGCGTACCTGGCTCAAGACCCTGCGAACCACAACCGCCCGCTGTGGAAGCGGCTCGTGGCGGCGGTCAAGGAGTTCCTGCGCAAGTTCGGCTGGGCCAAGTCGCTGAACGCCGACGAGATCACGGCGATGGTGGTTGCTGCGGCCCGCAAGGCTGGCGATATGCCTCAACGCCCTGCGGCGGCGCCTGACTCTGTGGCCCGTGACGCGATGGACGCGCTGCAACAGTACGGCTACTCGGCCCAGCAGCAGGCCGGGGTGTGGGAGATTCTCGACCCGAACGGTCAGGTGGTGTCGGAAGCGGACATCCCTGACACCTTGCAGCTTGCGGCGACCATCATCAAGTACCCGGCGATCCGCGCCGAGCTGGACAAAGACGTGGCTGCGCACGGGCCGATGTTCTCCCGTACGACCGCTGCGTCCAGTGCGCTACCCGAGACGCCCCGCACTGCGTACGAGGCGGTAGGAGACTTCGCCAACATCGCACGGGGCCTCCTGGCCAAGCTGGTCGGGCAGCCGGCGAACAGCATGTCCACGAACGTACTGAAGGCGGCTGTAGGGTGGCTGGACAAGCGACACTTTGTGGAGATGTACGACACCGTATTCAAAGGAGGCATCAAACAGAATGCTGCGGCGGATGACTTGCAAGAGGCGGCTACGTCGCGCATCAACCAGATGTTCAATAGCCCGTACCATAAGATACAAGAGATGCAGCGTAGTGATCGGGCGGCGTTTGACATCATCAATGAGCTGATGATGTCAACGGAGCAGCATATCGACCCGCGCAAGACGTGGGAGCAGCAGGAGCACTTACACGAGCTTGAGGGGCGCCAGCTTGACCAGGTTAGAGAACAGGTAAAACTAGCTAGGCAGAAGTACGGCCGGTTGTCCCCTACTGCCAAGGCAGTGTACGAAGACCTCGTAAACATGAACGAGACGCTGTATCTCATGGATATGGCGATCTCGCTGCAGAACCTTGTGCATGCGCAGATTCCCGAGACGGCAATTCCGCCGGTGTTCCGTACCAACGCCATGTCGGAGTTCAACCGGCGGGCCGAGGCGCACAAGGACATCCAGGCCGCCAAGAAATACTGGTCCAATGTTCTGGACGCCTACGTCGCTGCGACCGATAAGCACATCGACGATTTGCGCGGCAAGCTGCCGCAGGGGGAGCCGGAGACGCCCGAGTTCAAGGCGTCGGTTCGGGCTGCGCTTAAGGGCGTCACTGACCCCAAGCTGCGCAAGCGCATTCAGGCCATGCTGCGCAGTGCTCGACGGACCAGCACGGACAAGGCCCAGGCGGCTACCGTCAAGCACCTCATGCCGTTGGAAGCTCAGCTCGTAGGCATTCAGAAGGGGCTCACCGCCATCGGTCAGGCGCCGTACTTCCACATGGGGCGGTTCGGGGATTTCTTCGTAGCGTTCAAAGTCAAGGCGGACGGGGAGGGGCAAGCTGACCCGCGCGCCATGCAGGCTGTCTACGCCGCCCTGCACGCGCGCTTCCCGGACATCGTGCTACGGTCTGACGGGCTGGACCCGAACGTGTTTGCGCGCTTCGAGTCGTCGGCGCAGGCCGAGCAGTTCAAGAAAGCCGTGCAGGAGCTGCAGCGGCAGGGGCATATCCCGCCTGTCGGCACCCTGGCCAAGGACGGCAAGACCGATCTTGGGACGATCTTCGCAGGCCCGCGGGAAGGCGCGTTCGGTGAGCCTCAGCGGGTCGGACCGGAGATGCTGCACCGCATTCTTGAGAGCATCCAAGACGACGATTACGAGCCCGGCGTGGCCGCCCGCCTGAGAGCGGATATGCAGGCGCTGTACCTTGACTCGCTGCCGGATACGTCCGCGGTGAAGTTCCTGCAGCGCCGTAAGGGTCGCCCAGGGTTTGCGGCAGACATGCTGCGCTCCTACGCCCACCGCATGTATAGCGGGTCCAGCCGGGTTGCCGGCCTGTCCGTCCAGCCCCTGCGAGAACAGTCGTTCCGGACGATGAACTCTGTGCTGCAGGACAACCTCGCCAACCCGAACATGTCGGAGGACGATAAGAGCAAGCAGAAGATCATCGTCGAGGAGCTGCGGCGCCGGGAGCGCGAGCGCACTCAGCAACCCCACACCCCTACCCTCAGCATGCTGCGGTCGGTCAACCACGCGTTCTTCCTCGCTCTGTCCCCTGCGTTCGTGGCGACTCAGGTTGCGCAGGTCGGCATCCTGGCCTGGCCCGAGCTGGCCAAGCGGCACGGGTTCGCGAAGGCCGCCAAGGCGATTACCAAGGTCACGCCCGAGGCAGCCAAGATTCTGACCGCCGCGATCCGGGAAGGGTACAAGACCCGCGGTCTGCACGGCGCCACTGACATGGTTCTCACCGATGACATCCTGAAAGCAGCGAACCTCTCGCCGGGCGTCGAGGCGTTTATCGTCGAGATGATGGCTACCGGCAAGCTGGACATTGGCAACGCCACCCGCGAGCTGGCCCGTGTCGCAGAGGGGGAGGTGAGCGGCGAGAAGACCACCAAGGCTGCCGAGTTGCTGAAGATGGCCACGGCCACCAGCTACGGGTCAGAGCTGTTCACGCGGACGATTGTGGCGTTGGCCGCCAAAGAGCTGCACCAAGGTAGCGGAGCTGTAGAGTACGCTGCGAACGTCGTTGATAATGCGATGTTTAATTACAACATTACCAACATCGCACGGCTTACTGGCAAGAAAGGTGTTATCGGCTCTTACACACCGGCCGCGCTGTCGTTCAAGCAGTACCCCTTGCAGCTTCTGACCAAGCTGTACCGCGAGATATACCGGGCCATCGGAGAGCGAGAGGGCGTCACTGCAGACCAAGCTAAAGAGGCCCGGACGTTCCTCAAGGCGCACGCCACCGCGATGGTTGCGACTTCCGGTGTGCACGGGCTGCCGTTCGCCACGGCGGTCGCCGCGCTTGTGGACTATCTCTGCGAGCTGTTCAGCGATGTGCCGTGCGACACTAAGACCTCGATCCGCAACTTCACCGCGGATGTCGTAGGCCACGACCTTGAGCCCCTTGTGACGCGAGGGTTGCCGCGGGCTCTGGGCGCCGACGTCTCTAACCGGCTCACCGAGGCGGATGTGATCCCGTTCAGTCGCTTCATGGCGGACCGCCGCGAGATGAGTGAGAAGCTCAAGCTGCTGGCGTGGGATTCCTACGGCGCCCCGGCCAGTATGATCGGGAGCGTGATTACCGGCCTGGAGACGGCCATGAGTGGGGACATCCTGGGTGGGGCGCAGAAGGCGTTGCCGAGCTTCCTGCGGGGGCCGGCCAACGCGATCAGTGCTGCGTCGCGGGGCTTCACCGACAACCAGCAGAACCAGCTCCCAATCACACCGCACACGGCTGACATCCTGTGGCAGATGCTCGGGATAGCCCCCGGCCGCCTGACCGACTACAACGAGGCGCGCTTTGCGCAGACGCAGCGTACCGGACTGCTGGACCGCGAGGCCGCCAAAATCCGCCGCAACCTGGTTGTGGCCATCGAGCAGCAAGACCGGGCGGCGATGGTGAAGTACGCCCGCCAAGCGCAGGAATACCAGCAAAACAATCCCGGCCGTAGTATATTGCCCAACATCGGCTCCGCGGTGCAGCAGCGCCAGCGGGCTCGCGCGATAGCAGGAGCGACCGGACTGCCCATCGGCGCCAACCCGAGGGACTTGGGTGCGCGCTCTTTTACGTCGTACTACCGCCCGGAGGCTGTCCAGTAATGGCTGCTGCACCTGCTCAGGTCTGCTGGACTATCTACCAGGGGCGGACGTTTCGGTACACCGTACGGCCTGAGACCCTGCCGATTGTGTACAAACCGATCACCGGCATCCAGCAATCAGCCCCGGTGTCCATCACGGCTGTGGGGCATGGCCTGGTGTCTGGGTGGAACGCGGCTGTCACCAACGTCAAGGGCATGACGCAGATCAACGCGACGCCCAACGCGCTGCGCCCTTCGGACTTTCGGCCCGTCACTTTCGTCGATGCCGACACCATCACAATCAACTCGATAGACGCGGCGGGGTTTTCGCCGTATGTGTCCGGCGGGCATTTGATTTACTACACGCCAGTCAGTCTGGCCGGAGCGGTAGCACGCCTGGATATTCGAGATAAAGTTGGCGGAGTGTTACTTCATAGTTTGACTTCTGTTGGCGGTGACATTGTGATTGACGACACCAACCATTTTGTTGGTGTAGAGATACCCCCCACCACATCCGACGACTTCGCGTTCCTAACTGCTGTTGGCGATCTTGAGGTTCAGTACGCGGACAGCAGTGTAGACGCCCTGGTCATCGCAGAAATTGCAGTTGTTCGGGAGATTACAACCAGTGGGTGATACTCCGTGGGAGCGGCGATCAGTGACAGACTACGAGCACGTGGCCGAGATTGCCGCCCAGAAGGCTGTCGCCCAAACTTTTTCTGCGTTAGGGGTGGATGTTACCAAGCAATCAGACCTAAATGATCTACGAGATGTGCTCCTCCATGCGCGCAAAATGCAAAAGTTATCGGAGCGTGCGGGGATGCTGGCGTTTGTGGTGGCATGCACTGCTGTAATCTCAGGGGCGCTTACGTTCCTCTGGAAGGGGTTTCTAACTTTGGTGAACCAAAACAATGGGTAATATAGCTTTCACTCCCCTCGTAGAGTTTACGTGGGCAGATTCTGTTTACCTGCCGGACCTGATCTACACGGCGCGCACCGAGAAACTCATCGAGCAGGTGCCGCTGTGGGAAAAAGTCGGCATGGTGAAGGTGGTTGAAGGTGTACCTGCGGCGCTCGCAGGTACTGGCAGCACTTGTACCACTGAGGAGCATTGATGTGGCCGGTACACATTCCACCGCCAGCCGCGACCTTGCCACCGACGCAGTTGCAGTCCAGGCGCCCATTTTCGATCGCCGGAATCTCTCCCACCCCTAAGTCACCGAGGACTTGAAAAATGGCAAATGCAATCTACCCCCTGTACAAGCAGGAAATCCTGAAGGCCAACGCGAACAACGAGCTTGACTCGGCCGAGGGCGCCACTGGCGTGTACTGCGCCCTGGTCGATACTGGCACCTACACCTACAGCGCAGCGCACCAGTTCTACTCGTCGCTGTCTGGCGTTGTTGGCACCGATCAGGAAATCCTGTCCAAGACGCAGGTCAACGGCACGTTCGACGGTTCTGACCTGACTTTTCCGTCGGTGACCGGCGCGACTGTCGAGGCGCTGGTGCTTTACCGGAAAAACGGCGGCGCGAACACCACCTGGCCGCTGATCGCCTACATCGACACCGGCGTGACGGGGCTGCCGGTTACGCCGAACGGCGGCGACATCACGATCACATGGAACGCTGCGGGAATCTTTACGCTGTAATGGTGTACTCGGGCTGATCTGTGTGTGCGGACAATGAGCGGATAGCCGTACTAGAGCGCCAGATAAAGGCTCTGCGGCGTCATCAGACGCTCATGGACCACTGGCACAACACAATGCACAGCGCGTGGTACAGGCGTATTTGGTGGTGGGCGCAGGGATACCGCTTGCTGTCGCTTGGGACGTGGTACCGCGCCCCATGGAATAGCCGGAAGTACGACTGATGGTGATCACCGATCTTGGCAGCGCCGGTAGCACCAACACCAGTGCAACGCTGGCGATCACCGGTAATACCGCGTCCATCGGCGACATGGTGGTCGTCGTTATTGCAGCGGATAACGAAGGGACGGACGGTGCAAGCTCGATATCGTCTGTCACTGATTCCGCCGGAAATAGCTACATCCAGCGGTCGCTGGTCAACTACGACCCTAGCGGAGTAAGGGCTGGCGCCACCCACGCGATTTATACCTCGCTGCTAACTGCCGCGCTGTCTGCAGGCGTGGTGACGATCAACTTTTCCACAAACACCAGAGTCAAGGCCGCACACGTTTATCGGGCAGTGGCGCCCGCAGGTGCAACGCCGACGTTCGTATCCGCAGGAGCTGGCGCGACGGGCAACAGTGCGACGCCTTCTATCGTCGCAACAGTACCCAGTGGCCACACCATATTCGGCGGCCTCGCGGCCGAAACCAACGACGCTATAACCGGTGACGGCGACACAACCTACGGCAGCTGGTCCGCTATACGGACAAGCCTGGCGGATGGTGGCCCCGATTCGGACTCGATGACGGCAAGCTCTCAGTGGAAGACCGTAACCGCGTCTGGCGACCAGACCTATTCGCCAACCATCGAGGCTGCTCGCGATTACGCAATAAACTGGATAACGATATACCCGGTGGCGAGTGGTCAGGCGCTCATCCCGTCGCTATTTGCTAGCGCCGCCACATTTTTCGCGGCAGCCGTCACAGCCGGAGCAGTCGCGCTATCACCGACGCTGCATTCTGATGCAGACACGTTTCATTCGCCGGTAGTTGCCTCAAGCGCTCAACTCGCCCCAAGCCTGTATGTAGACCCAGATACGACATACACGGCTGCCGTAACGAGCACCGTTGCTCTTGTCCCATCTCTTTACAGCGACGCCGATACATTTCACGCGGCGGCGGCTGCCTCGACCTATTCGCTAACGCCCGCTCTGCACGCGGACGCAGACACATTCCCAGCCGCAGTTGTCAGCGCGACCTACGCGCTGACATCGGCCCTCTACGCTGATGCGGACACCTTCTACACGCAGACCTTGACTGCGACGTACAGCCTCACCCCTGCGCTGTACACAGACACAGACACGTTCTACACGCACGCCGTCGCCGCTGGCCCGGTCAACCTGGCGCCAGCGTTATACGTCGATGCCGATACGTTCTACACGCAGGCCGTCACGGCAGGTGCCGTCAACCTGTCGCCAAGCCTCTACGTCGATGGCGACACTTACTACGCCCAGACGCTATTAGCGACGTACAGCCTGACTCCCAGCCTGTACGCCGACGATGACATGTTCTACGTCCCGGCAGTCACGGCCACCTTTAGCCTGACTCCTGCGCTCTACGTTGACGCCGACACGTTTTACGCAGCGACCGTCACGGCCGGCACGGTCACACTGACCCCGGCGCTCTACACCGACGCCGACACGTTCTACGCAGCGACCGTCACGGCCGGCACGGTCACACTGACCCCGGCGCTCTACGTTGACGCCGACACGTTTTACGCAGCGACCGTCACGGCCGGCACGGTCACACTGACCCCGGCGCTCTACACCGACGCCGACACGTTTTACGCAGCGACCGTCACGGCCGGCACGGTCACACTGACCCCGGCGCTCTACACCGACGCCGACACGTTCTACGCAGCGACCGTCACGG
>Ga0172380_10002530_pt1 | contig 27682 bp, 24 predicted proteins | sample Leawe162metaG_FD_119747 | JGI IMG/M metagenome (GOLD analysis project Ga0172380, IMG submission 119747) | Leachate microbial communities from a municipal landfill in Southern Ontario, Canada - Leachate well 162 metaG | ecosystem: Engineered > Solid waste > Landfill > Unclassified | place... | reverse complement strand
TGGCACAATGCGCGCCTTCCAACGCGGAGTGGTAGTTCAGTTGGTTAGAATACCGGCCTGTCACGCCGGGGGTCGCGGGTTCGAGTCCCGTCCACTCCGCCAACGTTTCATCGAAAACCCGCATGCCTTCAAGGCCTTGCGGGTTTTTCGTTTATGTCCGGGTCCCCTTGGGCGAGGACGGTATCCCCTGGTGGGATATGTCCATGCGCTTCGCATCGCCGTGGCATGCGGAATTGCCGTTACCTGCCCGCGAAGCGGAATCCCGGGTACGCAGAGCGAGCCAGCGCCGACTCTCGTAATGGGCATGAATGGGCACATCCGGCGCAGGGTATCATTCGCCTCCGACATCCACCAGGACGCTTTTGTTGAAAATCCCGCCCGTTGAACCCGGTACCGTCGGCCCTTGTCCGGTCGCCCCCGATGCCTTGCAGGGCATCAAACGTCAGCAGACCAACCCCGCGCGCTGGAATGGCGCCGGCTGGCAGGATTTCGTCGCGGCATTGCGCGCGTCGGGCGTGGATCTCGCCGAGGGCGTTGCCGCCTGCGGCGTGTATGCCACCGATGCTGGTGGCACCGCTTACGGACAGCCGCATGGCGTGGTGATCGCGCGCAGTGCCGGCCAGGTCTCGCTGCTGCTCAAGGCGGCGCAGGCCCATCGGGTGCCGGTGACGGTACGCGGCGGCGGCTTGACGACAGAGGGCGAGTCGGTGGCCTTCGGCGGCGTCCTGCTCGACATGAACGGCATGAGTCGGGTGCTGAAGGTCGATGCGCAGGCGCTGACGGTGCGCACCGAGGCCGGCATCTACTGGCACAGCCTGGCCGAGGAACTGCGCCGCGAAAATCTGGATTACCTTTCGGCGCCGCTCAACCTGACCTCGTCGGTGGGCGGCACGCTCGGCGTCGGCGGCATCGACGTGAATTCGGCGCGGCTCGGCTGCAGCGCCGATCAGGCGATCTCCTTGCAGGTGGTCACGCCGACCGGCGAGATCGTCGAATGCTCGGATGACGAGAACCCGGAATTGTTCCAGCGGGTGATCCTCGGCTACGGCCAGTTCGGCATCATCACCGAAGCGACGCTGCGTGTGCGCCCCTACACCCCGTTGTCCATGCACTATTACTATTACTCCTCGCTGCGCACCGCGATCGAGGATCTGCAGATGCTCGATCGCAACGATGCCAGCGATTATTCGGGCATCCTCACCATCATGGATTGCGCGGTGAACCTGCTGGTGGCTTTCGATTCGGACGAGCGCGAGGCGGCGTTCCGCAAGAATTGGGAGTCGCGCCTGCGCGGGCATGGCGAGTTCGGTTTTGCGCTGTGCATGGCCGGCCATTACGCGCTGCGCCCTTGGAAAATCGGCGAGGCGCTCTATCTGCTGCAGCGCAAGCAGGCCGTGTTCCCCGAGTTTCGTCGGCCCGAGTTCATGCGTGAAGGAAAGATGCACGACCGCACGGTGGTCTTCTCGCGCGCGGTGTGGAAGCACTGGGGCTCGCGCCAGATGGTGATTCCCGATCTGGCGACGTCGGCCGACAAGTTCGTCGAGGCCGTGGAACGCGGCAACGCGATCTGCCGCAAGTATTTCACGCACTACACGCTTTACTGCGTCGGCATCAAGTTGAGGCCGGAGCACAAGCCGCACTACGAAATGTCCTGCGTGCCGCCCGATGCGGAAGGCTGGGCCTACGGCTGCGAATTCGAGCCGATGATCGAAGGCGGCGTGTACAGCCGCGATCATTTCCAGGCGTTCAAGAATGCGATCTACGACATCGGCGTCGACCTGGGCGCCAGCTACTACCGCTTCGGCGGCATGATGAAGGGCTACATCCGGCGCATCTTCGGCGATGCCCTGGTGGACCGGCATCTGGCCATGAAGCGCCGCGCCGATCCGGCGATGATCCTCAACCGGGACGTGATTTTCTGATGTCGGCAACCCTTGGCCGGGCGCCCGCCGCGCCCCGCGATTACGCCGCCTGCAATGGCTGCAACCTGTGTCAACTGGCGTGCCCGATGTGGCGCAGCCATCGCGATCCCCGCTTCACGCCCGCGGGCATGGCCAAGGCCTTGCAGCATGGTGCGACGGCAGCCCAGCTCGCCGCGCCGATCGAGGCCTGCTCGCTGTGCGGCGCCTGCGATCCGGTTTGCCCGGAGCGCATCGACCTGCCCGGCCTGGTCATCGATCTGCGGCTTCAGTTGGCAAACTCGTTGCCGCACAGCTCGGCGCTGCTCGACGACCTCCGCGCGAGGCTGCAGCAGGACACAGCGGCATCGGTCGCGTCGCGCTCCGCCCCCTTGCTGTTGCCCGGACCGGAGTTGCGTGCCGACGCCGCGCTGCTGGCGCGGGTGCAGGCCCTGCTCGGACTCGCCATCGCCGACGACGATGGCGCCGACATCGCTCTCGCGCTCGAACTCGGCGTCGAGATTCCGCCGCGTCGCCTGCAGGGGTTTCTCGGGTCCCTGAGCGGCCACAGCATCGTGGCTGCGGATGGCCTCCTGCTGCGCCAATTGCGCCGCTGGCTGCCGGGGTCGCAGCGCATGGGGCTGGGGGCAGCCCTGAGCAGCCGCCCGGCGGTGCGCAGCAATCTGCTCGCCACCGACCTCTACGTGATCGAAGCGCGCGCCTACCATGCCGACTACGAGCGCATGGTCGCCTACTACGATCGACTGCAAACCGAAACCGGGTGCGTCCTCAACCTCGATCTGCAACGCATCGCGATTCCGGCTGTCGCGCAGGGCTTGCCGCAGAAGCTGGGAGCGACTTCCGATGGCGACGACGCGCAGGCGAAATGGATACTGCAGGGGCGCCAACCCGCCCGCATCGTCGTCGAAAGCCTGGCCGACCGCGCCGCCTTCGAGCGCGTCTGCGACCTGCCTGTTGTGCACCTTGCCGAGTTGGGGGAAGATCCGGAAATGATGAAGAGGAGGCCGCATGCGTTCGGTTGATGTCGTAATCGTCGGCGCCAGCCTGGCCGCGGCCGCCGCTGCCAAGCGCACGGTCGATGCCGGGCTGGAGACCATCGTGCTCGAGCGCAAGGAATTGCCGCGCCACAAGATCTGCAGCGGCATCCTGTCGCCGCGCGGGCATCGCTTCCTGCTGGAGAATTTCGGCCCGCTGCCGCGCGAAACCCTGCACGAGCCGACCTCCTGCCGCGGCGTGACCTTTCATTTCCCGAGCATGGTCTCGATGCCGATGGATTTCTTCCACGGCACCACGCCGCACCTGCATCGCAAGTATTCCGACTACTGGGCGATCCAGCGCAGCGGCGCCGAGGTGCACGACAAGACTTCTTTCGCCGGGCTGGAGGACAAGGGCGATCACGTGCTGGTGCACGCCAGGCAGAACGGCGAGCCGGTCGAATACCGCGCGCGCCAGGTGATCGGCGCCGACGGGCCCAGTTCGCTGGTGGTCCGTGCCGTCTATCCCGACTACACGAAGCAGATTCCATGGTTCTTTGTCGGCCAGAAGTTCCACGAGATCATCGATTGCCCGCTCTCTCCCGAGTATTTCCATTTCTGGTTCCATCCCGGCCTCGGCCACTACACCTGGAGCCATGCGCGCGACGGCCGGCAGATCGTCGGCGTCGGCTTCAAGCGCGGCGACAACTTTGCGAAAAAGCACGCGGTGGTGCAGCAATATCTCCAGGACAAGCACGGCGTGCGCCTGCAACCGGCAGGCGACGATGACGAAGGCTGTGCCGAAAACTTCGGCCCTTCGCTGATCAATCGCTACGTCTTCGGCAAGGGCAACGTGCTGGTTACCGGGCAGGCTGCCGGCTTCCTCAACATGATCGGCGAAGGCATGAGTTGCGCACTGCATTCGGGCGCCATTTCCGGTGAGGCCATCGTCGAGGCCCGGCTGCGCAACCGGCCGGTGCAGGAAATGTACCGCCGCATGATCGCCTCCGAGGTGAGGCGCTGCACGGACCAGTGGAACCCGCTGAAGATCGCCTTCGACCGGCCGCACGAGGCGGATTTTCCCGCTGCGCTGATGGAACTCGGTTGGCGCGATCGCGCCAAGGTGCTGCGCGACATGTGGCGCTTCATCGTGCTGTTCAAGGAATTCAAGTGGGGCCGCCAGATTGCCAGCGCGGCCCTGCAGCGGCCCTTGATCGGCGGCTATTCGATGCAGCGCTGGCTGTAGCCGGCGGGTTTCGCCGTGTCACCAGCGCCGACTTTTGCGCTGTCCGGGTGACGTCAGGCGGAACTGGCCGCCAGAAATTCCTCGAAGCGGAATTGCGGCAAGGGTTTGCTGTAAAGATAGCCCTGGTAGGCGTGGCAGCCGTGGAGCTCGAGGAACGCGCGCTGCTGCTCGGTTTCGACGCCTTCGGCAACCACCTTGAGCGCCAGGCTTCTGCCCATGGTGATGATGGTTCTGGCGATGATCCCGTCAGTGGCGTTGTGGGGCAGATTCAGCACGAACGAGCGGTCGATCTTCAGTTCGTCGAGCGGCAGCTGGGTGAGGTAGGCGAGGGACGAGTAGCCGGTGCCGAAGTCATCCATCGAGAAGGTGATGCCCAGGGCCTTCAGCAGATTCATTTTCTCGATGGTGTCCTCGATGTTGTCGAGCGCCAGGCTTTCGGTCAGTTCGAGTTTCAATCGCTCGGGATTGGCGCCGCTTGCGGCGAGCACGGATATCACTTGATGGGCGAAGTCGGGTTCGGCGAATTGACGGGGGCTCACATTGACGGCGAGCATCAGTTCCCTGGCGTTGTCGTTCGCCGCCCAGGCTTTCAATTGCGCGCAGGCGGTTTCCAGCACCCAGTAGCCGATCGACATGATCAGTCCGGACTCCTCCGCCAACGGGATAAAGACGTCGGGCGCGACCGATCCGCGTTGCGGGTGTGTCCAGCAGAGTAGAGTCTCGGCGCCGATGACGCGGCCGCCGGTATCGAATTGCGGCTGGTAGTGGAGCTGCAATTGCTGGTTCGTCAGGGCCGTATGCAGGTCGGCTATCAGCGCGCTGCGATCGTCGATCCTCGCCTGCATCACCGGGTCGAAGAAGCGCAACGCGTTGCGTCCCGCGGCTTTGGCCTGGTACATGGCAAGGTTGGCGTGTTTGAGCAATTGTTCCACCGTGTCCTGCGTGTGAAACAGGCTGACACCGATGCTTGCGGTGCAGTGAAAGTCGTTGCCGTTGATGCGGCAGGGCAGGTTGATCGTAGCCCCCAACTTTTCGCCGACCTGCTTGGCCAGCGTCGCGGCTTCCTCTGCTTCGCTGCCGAGTTCTTCCAGCACCACGACAAACTGGTCGCCGGCCAGGCGCGACACCGTATCGCTGTCGCGTACGGTCTGCAGGAGGCGTCGCGTAACTTCGATCAACAACTGGTCGCCGCAGTCGTGACCGTGCCTGTCGTTTATGGCCATGAAGCCATCCAGATCGACCAACAGGATGGCGCCATAGAGTCCGTTGCGGGAAATGGCGACCAGGGCCTGACCGATGCGGTCATGCAGCAGGCGGCGGTTGGGCAACTGGGTCAGTGCGTCGTAGTAGGCCAGGCGGTGAATCCTGGCCTCCGCTTCCGCGCTCTCGGTGATTTCGGAAAAAGTACTGACGTAGTGGCTTGCCTGGCCATTTGCGCCAAGCACGGCCGTGATGGTCAGCCACTCGGAAAAGATCCTGCCGTCCTTGTGCCGGTTCCATATCTGTCCCTGCCACTGGCCCCTCGCGATGATCGTCGCCCACATCTGCCGGTAGAACTCCGGCGGGTGGCGGCCCGAGCTGAGCAGGCGCGGTGTCTTGCCGACGGCCTCCTCCGCGCTGTAGCCGGTAAGGCGGGTGAAGCCCGGATTGACCCTGAGGATGGTCCCCAGCGCATCGGTGACGATCATTCCCGACTGTGACTCGAAGGCAATCGCAGCGATGCGCAGTTCGTCCTCGGCACGCCGGCGCCTGCTGATATCGGCGATGCTGACGACGGCAAAGGTCTGCTTGTCCATGCGCATCGTGCCGATGCCGATTTCGGCAGGAAACACGCTGCCATCGGCGCGGCGGCCAAGCACCTCGCGGCCTTCGCCCATGGGGCGGCACCTCGGGTTGCCAAAGAACAGGGCGCGATGACCGACATGGCCGGTTCGCAGCGGCTCCGGTATCAGGTCCTCGACGGCCAGTCCGGGCAGGCCTCCCTCCGGGTAGCCGAACACGGCATGCGCGCCGGCGTTGGCGCGAATCACCATGCCCTGTTCGTCGACGACCAGCATCGCTTCGGGCACCGTATCGAGAATCAGGTTCGCCCAGGCATCGCTTAGCTGATGCTGTACGGCGGAATTGTCGGCTTGCCTTTTGTCCATCGGCAGTTCGCACTGGTGGATGCGCAGGTCGCGCAGCAGATCATTGGCGATCGACTCGGGTCCGCCTGGCTGATGTTGGATCGAAAGGCTGTGCGGCCGGGGCGCGGCATAGGGCGAATTCGTCGACGGGCACGCCATGCCCAGCCTCACGTTGCATATCGGCAGATGGCAATCTGCCGCGATTTCGTCGGAACAAACCGCGAGCAACGGCAGCCTGGCCATATGTCACTCCATGCCCGTGCCGGCCTTCATGCAGCCGATCCTGCCGTTTCCGGCAAGTCATTGTCGACATGGCTCGAATTGCAGGCCGGGCAGTAGGTCGAGCCGATGCGCAAGTGGTAGCGGACAGTTTCCCCGGCGGCGATTTCCCCGCCGCAGCCGTCGCATACGGAACCCACTTCCAGCGTCACCGTGCCGAAACCGTCGAGCGGCAGTTCCACGCCGTTCATGACTCGCTTCCAGGGAGCCGACTTGACGATGTCGGGCCGGTAGTGCCCCTCGATTTCCCGCCAGCGCACGACCAGGTGCTCGGGCAGTCCGTGGCGTCGCAGGCAGTCGACCATCAGAGCTTCCCGGTAGTCGAACAGCTCGTTGGAAATCACCATCCAGTGGTGGGCATTGCGCGGACGGTCTCCGAAGTACATCTTGTTGCCGGTGAACACCTGCTGCAGGAAGGAATGAACCTTTTCGACGGAGCGCTGCCTGGTAATGCCATGGAAAAAGGGTGAAAGCAGCGGGTCGACATATACGCGGGCATAGAAGTCCTCGAGGATCGGCCGCAGCAGGCGACCCTCGTCGAGGGCTGCCCACATTTCCGGATCGGGCGGGGGCTGGCGAATCTCCTCGGCCGGCGGCACCGCCGCCTCGGCCGGCCGCCTGGGCGCGGCCCGAAGATCCCTCATCTCGAAGGGATCGGTGACGATGTCCGCCTCGGCCGCTCCGTGCTGGCGAGCCAGCGCCGCCGCTGTCGTCACCATCGCGGGGAGCCCGGCCAGGAATACCCGCCAGCCCTTCAGGTCCGGGTGGTCGATGATGGCCTGCAGATGCGCACGTGCATGCGCGATGCCGGTCGGGGCTTCCGGCTCCGAGGAAACGCAGGGGTGGTAATGGAAGTTGGCATGCTCACGGGCAAAGGCCAGCAGTTCCTGGTTGAGGTATAACCCGTTGGCATGGCTGGCGCCGTGGTACAGATGAATCGGCGCCGCATGGCCCAGGAGCAGGGCATCGCGGATGAGGCCCAGCGCCGGTGCGAGACCGGTGCCCGTGGCCACCAGCAGCAGAGGCTGCTGCGGAGTCGTGGCGCCGTAGTGGAAGTCGCCGTTGGCCCCCTGGATATCCACGGTGTCGCCGACCTGCAACTCGTCGCACAGCCAATTGCTCATCAGACCGTTTCGCATGCGCTTGACGTGGATCTGCAGGTAGGGGTCCTGCTCCGGATGACTGGCCAGCGAATAGCTGCGGACGAGTCCGTCTGCCCGTCGCAGATTGATGAACTGCCCCGGCCGGTAGGGGAGCACGGTGCACGGTTCGAGCACGATGCGGCAGACGTTGGGCGAGAGCCAGTCACGGGTCTGCACCACGGCCTGGGTGTAGAGATCGTTGAGATCCGGCGGGGCGAATTCCATGTCGCCCGTGGGCACGCAGATGCAGGGCAGGAAATAGCCCTTCGCGCTCAACTCGGCCTTCAGGCCTCGCTGGGACTCGGCTGGGATGTCCCCGGCGAGGCACAGGCTCAGGCAGTTCTGGCAGGTTCCGCCGCGGCAGGAAAAAGGCAGGGACGCGCCCTGGCGCATGCAGGCATCGAGAATCTTTTCATTCTCGCGACAGTCGAGGATCTGGTCTTTGTAGCGCAGGCGTGGCATGGCGTTCCTGGTTGCCTTGGGGGCGGGTTAAGGGCCGGTCGGGGCGGCCTGGAGCTTGGCGGCCGTCTCGCGGGCGACGCGGAACACCATGCCCAGATTGGCCTTGGGGCGGGCTGCCACGGCCAGCACGTTGTTGGCATCGCCGCGCACCAGCAGCATGGAACCCTTTTCCCCGTCGACCAGCACCAGGCGCAGGTCGCCGCGGGCGATCTCGAGGGCGGCGCGCTCGGCCAGGGCCAGCAGCGAGGCGCACATGGCGGCGTAACGATCGGGATCGGTTTCGGGCCCGAGCACCGAGGCAATCAACAGACCGTCGCCGGAGATGACGGCTGATGCCTCGATGTCGGGGGTCGATGTGTTCATTCCCCGCAGCAGGGCCCGCAGGCCGCTCTTGTAAGCTTCCTCGGTGGTCTGGGCCAGCTTGAATATGGTCATGGCTATCCTTGATTTCGGCGTCGCTGCCGCGGGGGCGGGGCGACGTGGAGGGGCGACTTCCGTCTGCCCCTCCACCGATTTCCGGGCTGTTACATCGTCGCTTCCAGCTCGGGCATCGCTGCGCGGGCCTTGGTCAGGGCCATGCCGAGGTTGGCCGACTTGCGGCAGACAAACGTGGCCACCAGGGCCTCGTTGGTCTTGCCGCGCATGAAGATGTGCAACAGGTTGTCGCTGTTGACGATGATCTCCTGGAAATAGTGGTGCTGGTCCGTCGCGGGAATGCCACGGGCCTTCTTGAAGATCTGTTCGATGGTCGTCACGTTGGCGCCCTGAAACAAATCGGCGGTGGCGGCGGCGAGCAGGTCCATCACTTCGTTGGGGTGCGAATCGACGGTCTTGACGCCCAGCAGCATGCCGGATGCCAGGTCGATGAAACCTCCGGCGACGCACTCGGGAATGGAAGAGACAGCTTTTTGCAGGGCTTGATCGAGAGACATTTGTTGTTTACTCCGTTGGTAGGTGAAAAAGTCAAACCCGTTCGGTGACGGGAAGGTGCCGGATTCTTCGATCCGGCTTGGTTGCTTGAGGCGGCGGCATGGTGGCCATCGTCTCGGCAAATTTTTCCAGGAAGCTGACCTGGACTTCTGACTGGACCCAGCGGGGTTCGACGCGCCTTACCGCTTCCAGCGCGTCGAGGGCATTGCTGCCCTGCCAGATCAGGTAGGTGGCGAGCACCGTGCCGGTGCGGCCGAGGCCCGCATAGCAATGCACGGCCACCACCTCGCCGTCGTCGATCAACTGGTCGACGACGCGGCAGATGGCGACAGCCTCCATGATGCTGGGGGCGGCCATGTCCACCACGGGGTGCCAGGCGCTCCTGATGCCGTGGCGCGCCAGGCGGCTGTCATCGAGACGCTGCTCGGTGAGGGTGATCAGCCAGGTGATGCCGACGCGCTTGAGCGCCGCCAGGTCGTAATCCATGTCGTGGAATACACCCGGTATGGGTGTCCCGGCGAGCAGGCCGCGCTCGAGCCAGAGAAAGCCGCGCGGTCCGAAGGCATCGCTGACATAGGTTCGTGCAGCGCTCGGCAGCGGCGGCGGTGGAGTTACCGCTTCGTCGAGTTCCTCGGGGCGGGCATCGGGCGCCGGCACGGCACAGGTGCCGCCCTGGATGAACTCGCGCCCGGCCTGGCTGAGCGGCGCCGCGAAGAAGGCCTGGGTCGGCTGCCGCTCCTGGATCCGACCTCCGGCCAGCAGCACCAGGTTGCCGCCCAACTGGCGGGCGTGTTGCTGGTTATGGACGGAAACAATCAGGGCGCGCTTTTCGGCTTCCTGGCACAAGTGCCGGATCAGGCGCTCGGCATCTTCATCATTGAGGCCGGTCGTGGGTTCGTCGAGGCAGAGCAGGCGCGGCCCGGCGGCGGCGGCGCGGATGATTGCGACATGCCGCTGCTGGGCCAGGGACAGGCGCACGACCGGTTCGTCCAGTTGCTCCACCAGTTCCCCCACCCCCGCGTCGACCAGCAGGCGTCCCGCCAGCGCACGCTGCTGGTGCTGGCTCAAATTGTTACGTTCCGGCAGGTTGCAAACGATGTTTTCCTGCACGCTGGACATCATCAGGCGCGCACTCTGGCCCACCAGCGCAGGCATTTCGCCGCTACCCAGCGGACTGCCGAGGAAATTCGCCTCGCCCCAGGTGCGCAGCGACGGATTTGGATTATTGTGGCCGGCCATGGTGCGCAACAGGGTCGACTTTCCCGTACCGCAGGGGCCCAGCAGAATCAGGATGCCGCGGTCGGACACCGTCAGATCCACTTCCGCCAGCACGACTTTGTGGGCAAAGCCGACACCGTAGCTGCGGAGTTCGAGGATGCCGGGTGTCGTTGCGTTGATGTCGGTCATTGTCAGCGGCGCAAGGCCGGGTCGAGGTTGACGAGCAAGGCCAGCAGCAACTGCTTGACGTCCTGCCGCTGCCGCGCATCCACCTCGAATACCGGCACGTTGAGTCCCAGGGATTGAATCTTTTCGCGGATGGGCACCAGGCTGGAACCCGGCATCAGATCCATTCGGCTGACACCGACCACCACGGCGCCGCCGGTGCGGTCGATGAACGGGCGGAAGGCGGTCAGGTAGAGCATCAAGTCGGCGATGGGGTTGGGGCGCGCCTGGTCGAGCATCAGCACCAGGCCCATGCCGCCCTCGGTGAGGATGTCCCACATGAAACTGAAGCGCTCCTGCCCGGGCGTTCCATAAAGGTGCACATTGCTGCCGCCTTCCAGGCGCAGCACGCCGTAGTCCATGGCCACGGTGGTATTCGCCTTGCGCAGGGCCACCTCGTCGGTAGCCTTGCTTTCCGTGCTGACTACCTCGATGTCGCTGACGGCAGCGATGGCTGTGGTCTTGCCGGCGCCCATCGGCCCGGCAAAAATGATCTTGTGCTCCATGCTCATGGCCGCGCGACCCTGTTCCAGAGCAGGCCAAGCACCGATCGATCCGGGTGCGGCATGCTGGCTGGCGAAGCGGCTTGCGCCTCCGCGTGGTTTCGGGTCGGCATTCCGCCCGCCAGTTCCAGTGGGCCCCCGCTGAGGGCGGCACTGTACTCGGTGAGGATGTCCCACATGATCTTCTGTTCTCTGCTCATAACCCCGAGACCTTGCTCCAGAGCAGACGCAGCACCGATTGATCCGCCGCGCGCCGGGTTGTCGCCGGCGCCTGCTCAGGCGCGGGTTCCGCCTCCGACGGGCTCAGTGCCGTCGCCCGGCTTACCAGTTCCAGCACGCCGGCGCTGAGGGCAGCACTGTAAAAGCCGTAGGCTTCGCCCTCGTCGACTCCTGCCAGCTTGCGCGCCAGGTGGAGGGCGCTGGGGCGCCGGCTGAGGAAGGCACACAGGCGCATCGCGCTGGGCGTCGCGGGAAGGCGCGAGAGATTGGGCCAGTGCCGCAGCTTGACGACGTCGTACTTGCTGCAGCCGGCCAGCAGCCGTCCGGCGGAAGCGTGGTGCGCGGCGGTCCACAACAGCTCTGCCAGATCCCGTTCAGGAAAGTCGGGAAACGAGCATGTCCTGGTCGGCGCGGTCTGGAAGCTGGCAGCGGGCGTCAGGTAAAAGGCTTCCGCGTCGGGCATGAAAGCCACGTAGCGGGAACGCAGCGGGTCGATTATCACTTCGCCCACTCCGTCGAGAAAAATGTGGGTGATGGTGCTGCCGGAGGCGACACGCTGCGCCAGGCCAAGAAAATAGTCCTCGGCGGCGAAGGTCTCTCCTTCTCCGGATTGCACGGCAACTGCGGCAGCCTGGCTCATGACCGAGCCGCTCCGCTGTGCTGCCGAATGCGGCAGTCAAGACGATGGAAATGGAGTTGCGATGCGCCCGACAGCGTGCGACAGACGGCAACGCGCCTGCTGCTGCGTGCGGTATGGATTGCTGCTGTGGTGGATTGGCCCATGCGTCGCTCCATGTTCCTGTCGGCCCATCGCGAATGGCGATGAGCGTTCGGATTTCATAAGCGAGGCAATTTTTTGGGCCTCGAGTACATGCTGTTGTTTGCTGCTGGAAAACTCAACGACTATTTCCCAGCTAACGGAAGGCACTTTATCACGGCAATATTACTTTAGGTATCAATTTGCCGAATTGTCGGCAATTGATAGCTTATCGCAAAAGATTGATTCTGCTAAGGAATTCCCCTTCAGGCATCGCGGGAATTCTCGGCCTCGACCAGTATCCGGGCCAGTTCCTCCAGCTTGCGGCGTTCGGTGCGGGCCTGCCGGCGCAGTCGCTCGAAGGCAGCCGCCTGGTCGATTCCTTCCGCGCGCATCACCAGGCCCACCGCGGTGGCGATGGTTCGATTGCTGGTCAGCGCGTGCTGCAGGCCGTTGATGTCTTGCGCGCGCGCCAGCGCGGTGCGGATCATGGGCACGATCGCCGAAACCTGCAGCGGCTTGATCAGATAGCCGAGGGCGCCGATCTCCACTGCCTGGCGGACGAACTCCTCGTCGCCATAGGCGGAGAAGAACATGAAGGGCACCGTCGTCTCGTCCCGCAGGCGGTGCGCCAGCTCTAGACCGCTGAGCCCCGGCATGCGGATGTCCAGCAGCGCCAGCGCCGGCGTCTGGCTTTGGCAGAAGGCCAGCGCTTCCAAGCCGTCATGCGCCTCGACGACGTCGAAGCCGGCCTCGCGCAGGCCTTCCGCCAGCGTAAACAGGACCACACGATCATCGTCGGCAAGGAGGATCTTTTCCATGTTGATCAGCCCGCTTCTTTCGAATGAATGTTTCCGACGACCGGGGGTGTCAATCTTAAAGTCGTCAGCATAAAGCCCGCAGCGTCAACTTCATGTTCCAATTTTGCACCCTGATCCGGCAGCAGCGAGCGTACCAGGCGCAGGCCGGTACCGAGGCCCCGGCCGGCATCGACGTCGATGACAACGTCGACGTCGGTCGCGCGCCTGTTCTTGACGGCATTGCGTATCACGATGTCTGCGCCGCTGCCGTCGGCGGTCAGCGACACCGTCGGCGCGATCCCGTCCGGCGGCGAATGCTTGACCGCATTGAGGATCAGTTCATTGAGTATCAGGGCCACGGAAACCGCCTCGTCGCTTGCGACCTGCACCGGCCTGAAGGTGGTGCGCTCGTTTTCGATGCAAGACTCCACGGGGCGCGACGAAAGTTCCGCAACCGTCTTGCAGATATTGCGGATGCTGTCGCAGAGGCGGACGGCTTCGTCGGGATCGGCGCCCTGCAAGCCATGCACCACGGCGATGGCATGGACCTGGCTGATGGCGGTTTCGAGTCGCGGGTCGAGCTCCATGAACTTTCCGAGTTCGCGCTGCAGCAGGCCGGCGACGCTCTGCAGGTTGTTCTTGATGCGGTGATGCACTTCGCGCACCAGCGTGTCGCGCTGCTGGCGGGCATCCGCCAGGCGCTGCGCTTCGGTTTGTTTGCGCGCCGTGATGTCGCGAATTACGGTCAGCACCGCCGGCTCGCCGTCGAAGATGATGCGTGCGCCCGCTGATTCGACCGAAATGACTTGTCCGTCGAACGCAAGGTGATGCCGTTCGAGCGGAGCGGTCTGGGATGTCTCGCCACTCATCAGGCTGGCGATGCGCGCTTCGGTGATCGGCCAGTCGTCGGGCATGACCAGTTCGTGCCAGTTTCGCCCGATCAGCGATGTCACGCTGTCGGCATGGAGGAGGCGAGCCGTGGCGTCGTTGGCGAAGATGATGATGTCCTTGCGGTGAACGAAAATGGCATCGGGCGAGGCCTGGAAGAACGAGCGGTAGAGTTCCTCGCTGTCGCGCAGCCCTATCTCGCGTTGTCTCAGGGTCTCCAACAGTCGGTTGAAGGCGCCGATCAGCTGGCCTATTTCGTCCCGCCTGGTGATCGGCAGAGGTAGTAGAGGCTGGCCTTTGTCAGACAAAGTCGCGAGCGTTTTCACGGCATCGAGCATCGGTGAAAGCTGGCGGCGCAACATCCACCAGGTCGCACCGCCCGCCAGCAGTGTGAGAATGACCGCGGCCAGCAGCATGCGCTGCTGCATGGCATCAATCGGGGCAAAGGCTTCTGCCGTGGGCAGCGTGGCTGCAATGACCCAACCTGCCACGGGGATGTGCTTGGCGGAGACCAGCACCTCCACGCCACGTGAGTTGGTGTAGACGGCGGAACCCTCGTAGCCCTGAATGAAACGGTCGCTCGCCGGGTTGCTGCCGGGAGCGGGCAGCGGCTGCATGACGCGGCTCTTGTCGGTGGCCGTGACGACCAGCCGATCTTTTGGGATGAAAAGTACATAGCCGCCGGTCTTGCCGTAAGGGTTTTCAATAATCCTGTCCAGGAAATTGGCCTTGTCCAGATTCACCACCCCGGACAGGGCGCCGATTACCTTGCCCTGAGTATCGCGAATGGGAGACGTCATGCCGAATACCGGAGCATGCAGCTGTTTGCCCATGACCGGTCGGCCTACCGTCGATCTTCCCTCCTTGAGCGCGGCGGCCACGGTATCGATGTCCATGTAATTGACGCCGATCCGTCCGACCGAGCGCGGAACATCCGCGATCGCCCTGCCATCAGGCCCGCAGGCGATGAACCCGCCGCTGAACGAAGCCCGAAGAAGCGGGCGGTTTTCGAGGAGTTCCTGCACGGCCGTATCGTCCGCAATGGTCGGGCCAAGTCCTGCGGCAACTGTTTCCAGCGCGCTCAGGCGGTCTTTCAGCTCGTGATTGATCTCTTCGGCCAGGATGGACACCGCCGACAACTGCTGGTCGGCCAACAGGGCGTGCATATCCTCGCGCAGCATCCGGCTGCTGTAGAAAGCCAGCGACCAGAGGCCGAGCAGAAAAATCGCCAGCGTGAACAGGGTCACCCTGGTCTTGAGCGACCCCCGCTGAGACATGTCGCTCAGGCGCATCCGGTGCCTTGCTGCTGGTGGTTCCATGCTGCGATCACGGGCGCCGTCAATGTCAGGCGCGTCAGCATGACGTTCTCCTGATCCGCTTCATAGGTCGCGCGCGCTCCCGTTTCCGGCAGCAACGAGCGCACCAGGCGAAGCCCGGTGCCGAGGCCCTGGCCGCCATCGATGTCGATCTCCGGCCCACCCCCGTTCTTGATGGCATTGCGGATGACGACATCCGCGCTGCTGCCGTCGGCGGTCAGCGACACCGTCGGCGCGAAGCCCTCCGGGGGGGAATGCTTGACCGCGTTGAGGATCAGCTCATTCAGCACCAGGGCCACTGAAACTGCCTCGTCGCTGGCGATCTGGGTCGGCCTGAAGGTGGTCTGTTCATTTTCGATAGTGAAATTCACCGGCCGCAATGACAGTTCGGCAACGGACTTGCAGATATTCCTGACGCTGTCGCAAAGCCTTACGGTCTCGCTGGGATGGTCGCATTGCAGGCCATGAACCACGGCAATCGCATTGACCTGGCCGATTGCCGTCTGCAGGCGGGGATTCAGTTCCGTGAATTTGCCCAGCTCGCGCTGCAGCAGTCCGCTGACGCTTTGCAGGTTGTTCTTGATGCGATGATGCACTTCGCGCACCAGCGCGTTGCGTTGCAGCCTTTCCTGTTCGAGTCGCAGCTGCTCCTGGCGCCGGCGCTCGGTGAGGTCGATGAATCTGCCCTGCGCTACGGTGTGGTCGCCGAGTTCGATCAGTGTCGCGCGAATTTCCACTTCGACCCGGCGGCCGTCCTTGCAGAGCACCAGGCTTTCGATGGGAGCAAGCCTGCCCGTGCTGAAGATCCTTGCGAACTCCTCCCTGATCCGCGGCAGTTCCTCGGCGGGATGAATTCGTTCGACGGACATGCCCCGCAGCTCATCCTCTTCATAGCCGAGCAGCGCGGCAAACCGCGGGTTGACCTCTTCCAGCGTGCCGTCCCGGGTGCCGATGGCGATCGGGTCCGTGGCATCGCGAAACAGGGCTACATAGCGTTTTCTCGACTCGATCAGTTGCGCCGCGAATTCCACTCGTTTGCTGATGTCGCGCACGATGAAGCTGGTGATGCGTTCGCCATTCTTGCCGGTGAACGTGGCTGAGGAAATTTCGGCGGGAAACTTCCTGCCGGTCTTGTCGACCAATGTCAGTTCCCCGCTGAACTGGCCGGTCGCCTGGTACTGCTTCGACCCCTCTATGGCGCGCGGGTCGCTCGTGTCGATCAGGCCATACCATCCGCAATTGCGCAACTCGGCGTCGCTGGAGCCGAACATGTTCTGCGCCGCCTCATTCGCCGCCAGAACGTCGCCATCGGGCGTCACCAGCAGAACGGCGTCCAGGCTCGCCTCGAACAGCGAGCGAAACAGCTGCTCGCTGGCGCGTGCCTGTTGTTCGGAACGTTCGCGCTCGGTAACCTCGGTATGGATGATGACAACCTTGTCGATGTCTCCGCGCAAGGGCGAAGCCGTCATGGTGAACCAGCGCTGCCGGGTCGGCGAATGGCAGGCATATTCGAGCCGGAAGACGGGCAGCCGCCCTTCGATTACGGCGCGGATGCCTTCGCATACCTTGCCGCCTTGATCCGACAGGCTACCCTCACCGGCCTGGCGGCAAATATCGAGATAATTAATTCCGACTTCCGTGCGCGGCGCGGGATTGCCGGGCTGCGGACCGTTCTCGCGGGCGAAACGCCGCCAGGGCTCGTTGACCGCCAGGATGACTCCGTCGCGATCCAGTACGGCGATCGACGACGGCACCAGGTCTAGGATGCGACGGCTGAGTTTCATGCTGTGCGGCGGCGCCTCTGCGACGCTTGCACGGCGTGTTTTACTAGTGTTCATCAATATCCGTGACAGCATGGGCCAGAATATTTCCTGCCTGGCAGGAAAGATTGGAATCGGGAGCGACTGCGACCGCGGTCGCAGAGGCATTTCCATTTCGTATCGCGGCCCTAGTATATTTGCTTCGGTGCATGTCGCGCCAAGGCGGCTGGTTGATCCGCGATTGCCCGGCATGCCGATGGCCGGGGTTATTGAGAGGAAGTCTGAGGCGTGACCAGAGGGCGAGTACCCATACAACGCAAGGCGAGGTTGCTGCGATCGCTGACCGGCTTGTTCGTTCCTCGCTCCAAGCTTCCTCCCGAGATGGAAAGAGGCCGGGACCTGCTCAAGGCGGTCGACGCCGGCGGCATCCCGCTCAATCCCGCCATCGTCAACCACATTGCGCGCAACCTCGGGCTGGAAGTCGCCCCCAGCGCCCCGGTGGAGGAGACCATCGGCCGCATTCGTGCCGCGGTCGAACGGGGCTTGCAGGCTGCCGCCGCGGAGCGCGGATTGCGCTAGAGTCTGTCGCTACAGGCATCGTTCAGCAAGGAACCCAGATGAACATCAACGTTGTTGCCACCACCCCGTTCCAGGACCAGAAGCCGGGCACCTCGGGCCTGCGCAAGAAGGTCGCCGTGTTCAAGTCGGCCAATTATCTGGAGAATTTCGTCCAGGCGGTGTTCGACACCATTTTCGACCATGCGGCCGCGCCCGCCGGCAGCACGCTGGTACTGGGCGGCGACGGGCGCTATTACAACCGCGAGGCGATCCAGATCATTTTGCGCATGGCCGCCGCCAATGGCGTCGCGAAGGTGCTGGTGGGGCAGGGCGGCATCCTGTCTACGCCGGCGGCGTCCGCAGTGATACGCAAGTACAAGACCCTCGGCGGCATCATCCTCTCCGCCAGCCACAATCCGGGCGGGCCGGACGGCGATTTCGGCATCAAGTACAACACCGCCAACGGCGGCCCGGCGCCGGAAAAGATCACCGACGCGATCTTCGCCCGCAGCCGCGAGTTGAGCCGTTACCGCATCATCGATGCGCCCGATGTTCCGATCGACCGTCCGGGGATGGTTGCCTTGGACGGCATGACGATCGAAGTCATCGACCCGGTGGCCGACTACGCCGAACTCATGGAATCGCTGTTCGATTTCGCGGCAATACGCCAACTCATCGGCGGCGGCTTCCGTTTGTGCTTCGATGCGATGCACGCGGTCACCGGGCCCTATGCCAGGGAGATTCTCGAAGGGCGGCTCGGCGCGCCGGCCGGCACGGTGATCAACGGTGTGCCCCTGCCTGATTTCGGCGGCGGCCATCCCGACCCCAACCTGACCTATGCCGACCAACTGGTGGCGATCATGTACGGGCCGGACCGAAATGCCGCGCCTGATTTCGGCGCCGCTTCCGACGGCGACGGCGACCGCAACATGATTCTCGGCCGCCACTTCTTCGTCAATCCGTCCGACAGCCTCGCCCTCATCGCCGCCAATGCCACGCTGGCACCGGGCTACGCGGCCGGGTTGGCGGGCATCGCGCGCTCGATGCCGACCAGCGCGGCGGCCGACCGCGTCGCGGAAAAACTCGGCGTGCCCTGTTACGAGACGCCGACCGGCTGGAAGTTTTTCGGCAACCTGATGGATGCCGGCAAGGTGACGCTTTGCGGCGAGGAAAGCTTCGGCACCGGCTCCAGCCACGTGCGCGAAAAGGACGGCCTCTGGGCGGTGCTGTTCTGGCTCAACATCCTCGCCAAACGCCGCCTGCCGGTCGAGGAGATCGTGCATCGCCACTGGGCGGAATACGGCCGCAACGTCTATTCGCGCCACGATTACGAGGCGCTGTCGGCCGATGCGGCGGCGGGTGTCATGGCGCATTTGAAGGCCCGGTTCGGCGTCTTGCCAGGGCAGAGTTTCGGCGACTACCGCGTGAAGTTCTGCGACGACTTCAGTTACACCGATCCGATCGACGGCAGCCTCAGCACGGGGCAGGGTTTGCGCATCGGCTTCGACGATGGTTCGCGCATCGTTTTCCGCCTCTCTGGCACCGGCACCGAGGGCGCGACGCTACGCATTTATCTCGAAGCCTTCGAAGCCGATCCGGCACGGCAGAAGATCGACGCGCAACTGGCCTTGTCCGGCCTGATCGCGATCGCCGACGAGCTTTCGCAGCTGAAGCAGCGCACCGGGCGCGAGAAGCCGACCGTCATCACCTGAGCCGGTCGGTGTCTCGCTGCGCGCCGGGATTACACCGCCGCCAGCGCCTGCTCCAGGTCGGCCTTGATGTCGTCGATGTGTTCGATGCCGATCGACAGGCGAACCATGTCTTCCGACACGCCGGCCTTCTTCATCTCTTCGGCCGAAAGCTGGCGGTGCGTCGTGGAAGCGGGATGGCAGGCGAGGCTCTTGGCATCACCGATGTTCACCAGTCGCGTCACCAGCTTCAGCGCATCCTGGAAGCGGGCGCCGCCGGCCATGCCTCCTTCGACGCCGAAGGTGAGGATGCCCGAGGCGCGGCCGCCCATGTATTTCCGGATCAGCGCATGGTCGGCATGGTCGGGCAGGCCGGCGTAGTTGACCCATTTCACCTTGGCATGGCCCTTGAGGAAGTTAGCCACCGCCAGCGTGTTCTCGCAGATGCGGTCCATGCGCAGCGCCAGGGTTTCGATGCCCTGCAGGATCAGAAAGGAGTTGAAGGGCGAGATCGCCGCACCCATGTTGCGCAGCGGCACCACGCGGGCGCGGCCGATGTAGGCCGCGGGGCCGAGGGCTTCGGTATAGACCACGCCGTGGTAGGACACGTCGGGTTCGTTGAGGCGCTTGAAGCGCTCCTTATGCTCAGCCCAAGGAAACTTGCCGGAATCGACGATGACCCCGCCGATGCTGTTGCCATGGCCGCCGAGGTACTTGGTCAGCGCATGCACCACGATGTCGGCGCCGTGTTCGAAGGGGCGGCACAGATAGGGGGTGGGCACCGTGTTGTCCACGATCAGCGGCACGCCGGCGTCATGGGCGATCTTCGCCAGCGCGGCGAGATCGACGACGTTGCCCAGCGGGTTGCCGATGGATTCGCAGAACAGGGCCTTGGTCCTGCCGTCGATCAGCGGCTTGAAACTTTCCGGCTTGCGATAGTCGGCGAAGCGCACCTCGATGCCGTATTGCGGCAGCGTGTGGGCGAACAGGTTGTAGGTGCCGCCATAGAGCGTGCCGACCGAAACGATGTTGTCGCCGGCTTCGGCGATGGTCTGGATCGCGTAGGTAATCGCCGCCATTCCGGAAGCCACGCCCAGCGCACCGATGCCACCTTCGAGTTCCGCCATGCGCTTTTCCAGCACGTCGGTGGTCGGGTTCATGATGCGCGTGTAGATGTTGCCGGCGACCTTGAGGTCGAACAGGTCGGCGCCGTGCTGGGTGTCGTCGAAGGCGTAGGATGTTGTCTGGTAGATCGGCACCGCGACGGCCTTGGTGGTGGGATCGGGACTGTAGCCGCCATGCACGGCGATGGTTTCGATTTTCATGTTCTGGCTTTCTCGGGACGGTAAAAAGTTGCGAGTATAGAGTCATAGAGCGAGCTTATGAAAAGACTCTTTTGTGCTTTGCTTATGCTCAGTTCAGTGGTCTGGGCCCAGGGCCTGGAGATCATCGATCTGCGCCACCGCAGCGCCGAGCAGCTGCTGCCGCAGTTGATGCCCTTCGTCGAACCGGGCGGGGCGCTCAGCGGCATGAACGGCAAGCTGTTCTTGCGTGCATCCGGCCGCAACCAGGCCGAAATTCGCCAACTCGTCGCCGCGCTCGACACCCCGCTGCGGCGGCTGATGATCAGCGTGCGGCAGGAGGGCGCCGACAGCGATTCGGAGCGCGGCGCGGGCATCAGCGCCCGTGTGAAAGTCGGCGCTGGCGGTACGGCGATCAGCGGCCGCGGGCATCTCACCCAGTCGGACAGCCGAAGCCGGCGCGACACCCTGCAGCAGGTGCAGACCATCGACGGCGGCCGCGCCGCGATCATGGTCGGCCAGAGCTATTTCCTGCCCCTGCGGCAAGTGGTGATGACGCCGCAGGGCGTCATCGTTTCCGAAAGCCTCGTGCAGCGCGATCTCGGTACCGGCTTCGTCGCCGTCCCGCTTCTCAACGGCGATCGCGTGACGCTGGAAATCAGCCCGCGCGACGACACGCCGGGGCCGCTGCCGGGTTCGGTGAACGTGCAGCGTTTGTACACCACGGCCAGCGGCAGGCTCGGCGAATGGCTGGAACTCGGCGGCTCATCGGGCGAGCAAAGCGGCAGCTCGGCCGGCATCGCCAGCGTCGGCACGCAATCGGCGTCCCGCCAGCGCCGACTTCTGCTGAAGGTGGAGGAACTGCCCTGAGGCTAAGCCTTGGCCGCGGCCGCGGCTTCACCCCTGGGATGCGCCAGCAGGTTGTGGCGCACGAAGTCGATGTGGCCGCGCAAGCTGTAGAACAGGTCGCCGAAGGATGCGGGAATGACAATGCGGTTGACCGCGGACTCGATGTGGTCGAGCTGGCGCAGCAGTTCCTCGCGCCGCGCGGCATCCACGTCCGGCTTGAAGGCCTCGCGTTCCAGTTCCAGCAACACTTGGTACCAGCGGTAGATGCGCGATTCGACGCGCCAGCGGTAGATCATGGGCGCGAACTTCAGCGCCGGCAGGAGCAGCAGCACCACCGGCACCAGGAAGGCCAGCACGCGCGCGATCAGGCTCGCCAGCCAGAAGGGGAAGCTGCGGTAGAGGAAGCTCTTGCCCGACGTGTAGTAGCGGGCGGCATCGGGGCTGATGCGGAATTCGCCTTCCTGCGCTACCGGAAATTCACCGGCCTTGCGAAACATGCTCGCCGGGCCGTGGATCTCGCGCGCCGCTTCCAGCAGCAGGTCCGACAGCGCCGGGTGCAGCGAATCGCGGGCGATCAGTTGCACGGTCGGGCCGACCAGGTGCACGTCCTCGGGCGGCAGATCGGCGCCGAGGTCGAGGCCGCCGCGGGGCAGCAGCAGCTTGTTGAGCACCTTGACGCGGCGGACATAGGCATCGGTCTGCACGAAGCTGAACAAGCGCACGCCGCCCTGGCGCAACAGCTTGCGCATCACGCTGCCGGCCGTGGAATCGCCCATCAGGAATACGGCATCGACGCGCCCCGCGAGCAGTTCCTTGCCCGGGTCCTCGAAATCGGTCTCGTCGAAAATCGTATCCGCCCCGGGGACGATGCCGTTGGCCTTGAGCAGCGCCAGCGCCAGGTCGTGCGGGCCGCTGCCGGCGGGGCCGACGTTCAGGCGCTTGCCCTTGAATTGCGAAAGCAGTTCGCGCTTTTCGCCGCGGTAGAAGATCATCAGCGGCTGGTAGGACACGCTGCCGAGCGACATCAACTGGTCGAAGCTCTTGTCGCCGGCTGCGCCGCCGAGCACGAAACCGATATCGGCTTTGGCCTTGGGGTCCGCCAGCCGTCGCAGGTTCTCCGGGGAGCCGTCGGAAGGAAGGATCTTCAGCGTCACGCCTTCGCGGGCGAGGATCTTCTGGTATTTCTCGGCCGTGCGATAAAACGTGCTGCCGGCCGGGCCGCTGGTCATCGTCAGCGTGCGCGGCGCCGCGGTGTTGAGGAAGAAGAAGGCGGCGGCACTCACGGCGAGGGAGACGACCACGATCGAGCCGATCGAGATCACCATGCCTCGCCCGAAGACAGCAACGAGGCGGGCCCAGGCCCTGGTCAGCAGAATTTTCGGAGATGTCATCGCGGTGCGCTGTCCTTCCTGACCAGCTGCTTCATGAAGGCGGCTTCGCTCTTGGTGAGGCGGGCTTCCTTCTTCGGTCCCATCGAATCGACGAGTTGCACGAACTCGTCGAGGGCAAGCGCTGCCGAAAGCGCGCGGTCTTCGCCGCCAACCCGCTCGCGCAGGATCAGCAGGCCGCTGCCGGTCAGCGCCATCGCGTAGTGACGGCCTTCGCTGCGCGCATTCAGCCGGGCGACGGCGGCGGTGGCACGGGTCGAGCGCATGAGGTCGCGGTGTCCGGGGTGAAGGAAGCCCCTAGGGCGTTCCGATGTAGTCGCGCTTGCCGATTTCCACGCCGTTGTGACGCAGGATGTTGTACGCCGTCACCAGGTGGAAATAGAAATTCGGCATGGCGTAGCCGAGCAGGTAGGTCAGGCCCTTGAAGCTCATGTCCTGTCCGCCCGCCTTGAGCGCGATATCCCGCTCCTCGGAACCATCGATCTGTGCCGCGGAAAACGATTCGACGAAGGCGATGATCCTGGCGATGCGTGCCCGGAGCTCCTCGAAGCTCTGCTCGGTATCCTCGAATTTGGGCACCTCGACGCCGGCCAGCCGGGCGACGCAGCCCTTGGCGTGGTCGGTGGCGATCTGAACCTGCTTCACCAGCGGCAGCATGTCGGGAAACAGCCGGGCCCCGAGCAGAACGGCCGGATCGATCTTCTTCGCCAGCGCATGGTCCTGCGCCTTGGCGAGGACGGCATCCAGATTGCGCAGCATGTTGGCCAGGCGCGGGGCGCTGGCTTGGTACATCGAGATGGTCATGATCGGGCCTCCGTGAATCATGCATTCTGCCATTGATGATCCGGTGCGGAGGGGCAACAGTGCTTTGCGTCATTTCCCTCGCCGTCCCACCAGCGCCGACTTTCCGCCAAGATTGAAATCCACCCGATTCCAGCCGATGATGAGCGCCACGGGAGGAATACAAATTGCGCATCGGATTTTTCGGAGCAGCAGGCGAAGTAACCGGCTCATGCACCCTGGTCGAAACGGGAGACTGCCGGTTTCTGGTCGATTGCGGCATGTTCCAGGGCGGGCGCGAGGCGCGCGCCAAGAACCTCAATGCCCTCAAGTTCGGCGTCGACGTCCGCTCCATCGATTTCGTGCTGCTGACGCATGCCCACATCGACCATTCCGGCCTGCTGCCCATGCTGTCGGTGCTCGGCTATCGCGGCCCGGTCTATGCCACGCCGGCCACGATCGATCTGCTCCATGTGCTGCTGCGCGACAGCGCGCACATCCAGGAGAAGGAATCGGAATGGCAGCTGCGCCATCAGCGGCGGCGCGGCGCAAGCAGCAAACCCGGCCTGCAGCCGCCGCTTTACACCGTGGCGCAGGCCGAAGCGTCGCTCAAGCTTCTTCGCCCTGCCCCTTACCGGGAGTTGATTCACCCGGCCGGGACCGTCGCGGTCAACTTCCATGACGCCGGCCACATCCTCGGTTCCGCCTGGCTGGAGGTGACGGTCAGCGGCGAGGGCAGGCCGCGCCGCATGGTTTTTTCCGGCGACATCGGCATGTCCGGCCGGCCGGTGCTGCGCGACCCGGAAAGCGTCGTGCCCGAAGCCGATGTCCTGTTGATCGAATCGACCTACGGCGATCGCCTGCACCGCCCCCTGGCCGAAACCGAGGACGAAATCGTGGCGACCTTCGAGCGCACGCGCCATACCCACGGCAACCTGATCATGCCCGCCTTCGCCGTCGGCCGCACCCAGGAAATCATCTACATCCTGGCCGACCTGGTGCGCCGCCAGCGCCTGGCGCCGCTCAAGATCTACGTCGATTCGCCGATGGCGGCGGCCGCCACGCACATCACGTGGGAGCATCCCGATCTGATGGACAGCGAGACCCGCGAGCTGATCGCCTGGATGCGGCGGAACCCGAAACAGATGCAGGTGGAATTCGTCGCCGACGCCGAGGGCTCGCGAGCGCTGAACGAGGTTCGCAGCGGCGCGGTCATCATCTCGGCCAGCGGTATGTGCGAAGCCGGTCGCATCAAGTACCACCTGCGCGAGAACCTGCCGCGCAGCGAATGCAGCATCCTCATCACCGGCTTCCAGGCGGCGGGCACGCTGGGCCGCCGGCTGGTCGACGGCGCCCGCCTGGTGCATATCTTCGGCAAGGCGGTTCCGGTCCGGGCCGCGATCCATACCGTGGGCGGCCTGTCGGCCCATGCCGATCAGGCCGGCCTGATCGACTGGTTGCGCGGCTTCCACAAGCCGCCGAAGCATGCCTACGTCGTGCATGGCGAGCCTGCCGCCTCGGCCGCTTTCGCGCAGGCGATTCACGATCAGTTGGGCTGGCCGATGCCGCACCTGCCGCTCATGGGCGAGAGAATCAACCTGTAGGAGGACCGCATATCGGCGGCACCGGCACGATGTCCGGAATGGCCGCATTGCGCATATCTGCTGTCGCGTCGCTTCAACGGACCCGCAGTGCCCGCAGGGCAGGGCGCAGCCCCAGCGTCAGCGGCAACACCAGCAGCACGACTGCCGCGATCACGCCGCAGGTGCGCGGCACGCCGATCGCATCCCCGAGCAGGCCATAGAGCACCGGCGACACGGCGCCCGCGCCGATCGTGAGCGTGTAGAAGACCCCGAAAGCGCGAGCCCGTCGCGCGACCGGCACGAGTTCCGGCACCGTTCCGTAAAGTATCGACGACGTGCCGTTCAGCGCGATGCCGATCGCCGGCAGCAGCAGCATCGACGCCTCCAGCGAAAGCGGCAGCAGCGCGACGATGCCCGCGGCGGTGGCAAGCTCGGTCAGGATCGTCGTGCGCAGCACGCCGGCGCGTGCGGCAATCAGGCCGCAGAGGAATTTTCCCGCGGCACCGCCGGCGAAGACCAGGCTCAGCGCGAAGCCGGCCTGAGTGATCGACGCGCCTTTGGCGATCAGCAGGAAGGGCAATAGCGTCAGAAAACCCATGCGTGTTGCGCTGTCGATGAAGCCGATCGCCGACAACGAGACGAAGCCCGGGGTCGCCATCGAGCCGGTCGCGGCGCCTGCGGCGGCGGCTACTGCCGGCGCATCCGGCGGCGACGCCGCCGCGGGCAATGCGCGCGGAACGGCAAACCAGATGGCAAGCGCCGCGCCGAGGCCGAGCGCGCCCATCAGCGATGTCACCGCATGCCAGTCGAGCACCGCAAGCAGCGCCGCGCAAAGCGCCGGCAACAGCACCTTGCCGACGTCGCCGGAAAAATTGTAGGTACCCAGCGCGGCGCGCAGCTGCGTGCCTTCGAACGCGCGGGACGTGAGCGCGGCGCCGAGCGGATGCTGCACGCTTGCCCCGGCGCCGCTCAGCATCAGGCACAGCGCGAGGCCGAGAAATCCTCCGGTCCAGCCCGCCACGATGAATCCGGCCGCGGCCACGACCGTGCCAAGCGCAAGCAGCAGGCGCTCGCCGACGCGCTCGGCGAGGAGGCTCGACGGCACCTGCAAGGCCGCCATCGAACCGGAATACAGCATCTTGAGCATGCCGACCTGAGCGAAGGACAGCCCGAATGCCGCCTGCCAGATCGGAAACAGCACGTACAGCAGATCGGCGAATCCGTCGTGCAGCACGTGCGCGCCGCAGCACGCGGCAAGCGTTCGCCGGCTCCGCAAACGCAGGGGTGGATCCGATGCAGCGAGCGCGGCGGTGCCCATGCGATGGGTGCGGTTCTAAGGCTGCTGCCGCGGAACGGCCCGCTCCAGGCCGTGGGACCGATATATCTGCGTGACGGCTTCCGTGGCGAAATAGTCGAGCAGCGCACCGCCCCATTCGCCACCATCGCCGATGAGTCCGCAGTCGGTGCGACCGATCTCCCCTTCTTCATCCCTTGCCCAGGCCGCCGGTTGCACGAAATCGAACAGGTCGGGGAAGATGCGCCGGTAACGCAGCGCCAGATGATAGAAGACGGCGGCGACGTCGGCCCGATTGTCGGCCAATGCCTGGGGCGCCTCGCGGTGGTGGATCGACCCGCCATACAGCAGCTTCCCGGGGTCGGGCTGTCCGGGCGGATGGTCGAGAAACCCGAGCGTCACGCCCTCCACCGCCGCAAGACGGCGCAAGGCGCCGAGATAGGTCTCGTAGCTCACGCTTTCGCTGACCGGATTGGATATGAACAGCGTAACCTCGTCGCGCAGCAGGTCGGCCGCGCCGAGAATCCCCTTCGGGTTTCCCTTCCGCACCAGCAGGGCCGTACCGCGGCTGCGCATGAACGGGCGATGGGCCGCCATGTGTCCGGCTGCCACCGCCTGGTCCAGCACAGGCGGCGGACCGATCATGACGTGAGGCCTGGCCGACAGGCGCAGATTGCCGATGTCGAGATACCCGGCGCGCAGCAACTGCAGCGCCGCGCGCGGCGGCGTGGTGGTGTAGAAGACGTCTTCCGCGGCGGGATTGTCGGCCAGAAAACCCGCCAGCACTTCGCGCAGGGCCATGTGGTGATTGCCGTCCGACACCACCGCCAGCCGCGCGCGCAGCGGATCACCGTGAAAGTCCAGGCAGACGTTCGATCCCGGCTGGACCAACCGGGCTTCGCCGCCACCCGCCGGACGTGCGGCCTCATCCGGCCAGTTCAGGCTAGCCATGACGGATGAAGCCGCTCGCGGTCAGGTGAAGGTGGGAAACACGGCCGATGTCCATACCTTCGCATCATCGATCTGCCGGCCGAATAAGTAAACCGGGCGATGGCCGTGCGGGCCGTTGTGCGGGTCGATGTCGAGCGTGCCGCTGACCTCGCGCGGTGCGGGTCTGTCGCTCATACGCTCGAAGGCGAGGAACATCTCCACGCCCGGCAGGTCGCGCCTCATGCGCGCCGCCTCGAGCAGCTCGGCGCCGGTGATCTCCCACGAAAATGTCGGGCAATGCACGAAGGGATTCCCCTTCAGCGGATCGCCGACCTTCACGTAGCCGTCGATGGTGCCTTCGACGCGAATCCTGGCGGTGGCCAGGTGCGACACGTCCAGCTCTATCGCATCCACGTCGCCGTAAGTGTCGCTCCTGAAACCGACCGTGGTGGCCGACTCGCGCCAGCAGGTCTCTTCGATGTGCTCGAAGCCGCGCCCGGAAAAGTCGTTGATGACGGCGTTGGTGATGGTGACCTTGCCCTTCCAG